>VFQT010000822.1_pt1 | contig 41944 bp, 32 predicted proteins | sample 3512381 | NCBI WGS metagenome assembly VFQT01 (sample SAMN10412376, study PRJNA504923) | tailings metagenome | isolation source: Relicate 2 Philex TSF3 active mining site | place: Philippines: Tuba, Benguet | collected 2017-08-29 | reverse complement strand
TGGATCTTCATGGTGCTTCGGCACGTGCCGCATCCGATATGGCGGCGACTGCCGCTGGGTTGAAACCCTCGCCGGGAAGGGCCGACCGACCCCAACACGTGGGAGTGCACGTTCCATCGGGTCGTGGTGGCACCGGGGTGCGAACCTCGACGGCGTAATCGACGGTTCCGTCGTAGGGCGCGTCGTACGGACCGATGCCGTCGCCTCGTTCGCATCGTTCGTAGATTCGTGCCAGATCGACCTGGTAGGAGCCACGGAGGCAGAACTGCTCCTCGACGATCTGGTTGGGACGGTCGGAACCGAACACGATCGACTCGTTCGGTTCGATCCATTGGCTCCAGAAGCGTGTGAGGATCAGCCAGTCGGCACTCGCGACATCGTCGGCCAGTCGGGACCCCTCGCGGTTGGCGAGCCCGGGATCCATTTCGATGAAATACGTCGCGGGAACGAGATCGGGAAACAGGAAATAGAAGAATGCATCGCTGTACGCGGTCTGGCGCAGGTCGACCGGTCCGACCAGTAAGCGATCACCGGGCTCGGCCCACGAATCGAGATCGCGGACCACTTCGACACTCGCCATCCAAGGTCGATAGTCACCCAGATGGAACTGGCGCCCGTTGCGTTCGACGGTCAGGGTGTCGAGATCACCACGTACTGATTCGGTGACGTAGCCGAGGTAGGTGCGAACGGTGAAGGCCGGAATCAGCACCGTGATCGCGGCGAGCACTCCCAGGACCGCGATCGTCGACCGTCGTCGATGCCCGATCCGCGGAGCGCGCAGTCGCAGGATGTCGGCTGCGACCACGACGAGAAGCGGGAACGAGATGCACGACACCCAGTTGAAGTGAGCCGAGTCGGGTCGCTGGAACGCCTGCGGGAGCAATCCGATTCCGAACAGCCCGATCGCCGTGAGCGTGTCCGATCGACGACTTCCGGCGAGCGGTGATGTCGCGGCGCGCGGAGTGATGCGACGGGCGGCCACGACGATGCCGACGGCGACCACGGGAAGCAGGAAGAACCACACGACGAGTTGCTTCGGAGTTCCGAGGGCGGGAAAACCCCACCACGGTGCGAACTTCTCGCCGATCACCTGCAGGGCGCCGTCGAGATGATCCCAGCTCGGTGGGCGTGGAAGTTCGCGGCCACCTCGCAGATCGAGGACGGGCTCCACGAACATTCCTCGCCACATGTTCCCCGGCCCGGCTTGCAGCAGATGGACGACGAGCGACGTGCATCCGAGCGCGAGGCCGACGAGCCAGGAGCGCAGGTGATGTCGACGGCCGCGCCACCACATCCAGCCGTGGGCGAGGAGGACGGCGAGAACGAGGTCGGGTCGGAACGTGAGAGCGAGACCGGCGAAGGCTCCCGATGCGACGTGAGCCCATCGGGCCTCGGAATTCTCGTGCGCATGGCGGGCCATGACGACCGACCACACGCCGAGGCCGACCGCACCGGACCAGGCGAGAGCCTGGAGCCCGATCGGCGTGAACACGAAGAGAGTCGAGACGAGAGCGACGCCGGTGGCCACGGCGCGACCCCAAGGGCGGGTGAGCACGTACAGGCCGGTCACGACGAGGAGGTGCTGCACGAGTCCGAAGGCTCGCTCGGAGGGCAACGACACGTCGAAGATGCGGTACCAGAGCGAGAGAAGGTGGAGTGATCCAGGTCCGTAGAGGTGAAGGAAGTCGACGTTGGCGACCGCTCCGCGCATGACTCGCTCGGGAAAGACGAGCATGAACCCTTCCTCCATCGTCGAGCCGATGGCCCGGAACATCGACGGGAGGGCCACGGTGATCCAGCCCCCGATCACCACCCATGGTCCGACGTCGCGCATGCCGAGTCGTCCGCGCCGTACTCCATCGACGAACGTCGGCTCGGGGTCGGCCGGAGGAACCGGAGTGGGGCGACGACGCCGTTCGTCGAGCCGCACTCGTAGCCGTCGAGCCGCGGGCCAGATTCCTGCGGCGGCGAGAATGCACAGGATCGGTTCAGCGGGCACGCGGAACCGCGTCGTTCCGTAGGCGTAGGCCGCGGTGAGGGTCACACTTGCGAACTGGGCCACGAGCGGCAGGATCGGACGCTGGCGTCGACGCAACGACACGACGCCCGCGATCGATCCGGCCACGAGTCCGTAGTACATGACGAGACCAGCGCGAGCGGCGTCGCGGTCGCGGCCCTCCACCGGCGCCAAGTCGGCGTTCTGCCACGGTCGGAAGAGATCCCATTGGCGTAGGACACGGGCCGCGACGACCTTGGGAAGGCGCGTCGCATTGTCGCGTGCGTAGTCGAGGCCGACTTCGCGCCAGAAGAGTGACTTGGCGGCTTCGTCGCCGGTGGCGTCGATGCCCTGGTCGCGGAGACGTTGCTGGCAATCCCACTGCCAGAAACCGAGGAAGCTCCCGCTGTAGGTGTCGTCGCAGTTGGCGTACACGAAGAGTTCGTTGCCGTTCGTCGACAGCGGAACGAAATCATCGAACGATCGAAGATTGCGAACCATCCAAGGCGCGAGCACGATGATGCAGGCGAGGGCGGCCGCTCCGAGTTGAGTCAGCCGTCGTTTCCACGACGTTTCACGTCGACGAAGGATCAACGGTGTGATGACGAGTACGGAAAGGAGCAAACCCTCGCCGCGGGTGAGGGCGGCGAGCGCCGTGGTCGCTCCCATGGCAATGGCGAACAGGACGACGGGACGGTCGTGCCATCGGTAGGCGAAGTACACGACGGCGAGCGTGCAGAGGGCCATCAGTCCCTCGGGGAAGAGAACCCCGTCGACGAGCCACAAATTCGGATACACCGCGGCGAGCGCTCCGGCGATCAAGGCGACTCCGTCGGCGCGATCGGGCGGTGCCACTCGTCGAGCGACCAACATCGTGAGCGCGACGACGGCGGTTCCGATGAGAATCGACACGATCTTGTGGTCGACGTAGGTGGATCCGCCGAGTCGGGACGACAACGACAGCACGATCGGATAGAGCGGGCCGTGGAGGGCGCTCGGAATCCAGTCCTGGTGGGCGATGAAGTTCAACGGCTCGGGAAAGCCTCCTCCTCGCGCGAGGATGTTGGCCGTGGAGTGATAGAAGAGCGGATCGCCGCCATCGGTGCGAGTGGGTGCGACGGTGAGAAGTGTCGCGAAGCGAACGACGAAGGCTCCGGCGGTGATCGCAACGGCGCTCGTCGTGAAGTCGGGAAGTCGCCAACGCCCCTCGGTGAGCCGGCCGATGCACACGACGCCGATGGAAACGACGACGAGACCGAGCGCACTGGCGAGAAGGAGGCTCCAGAGCATCGTCGGAACCAGAGGGCCGAGCAGATGGACGACCTCGCCACGATCGGCACCGACGCCATCGAAGGACACGCGTTCGACGTGCTGACGAGCGACGATGTCGACGGCGGAATCACCGAACACGGCCGACCCGAGAACGACGGCCAGGAGGACTGGATGCGGGACGGGGAGCCGGATGGAGAGCGACCGCAATCGGTTCGTCGACGAGCCCAGGACGACGAGACCGGCGATCGTCAGGCCGACGAACGGCGCGATCGATGCACCGGGCCACGAGCCACCGAACACGAGCAGTGAGACCGGTGCCGTCGACCCCCCAGGGTGGACGGCGACGATGATCGCGGCCGCGGCGAGCCAGGTTCCGTAGGCGATGACGACTCGTTCTCGAGTGGACTCGATCCTCTGAGCGAGAAGGAGAGTCAGGGCGGCGATGCCGATCAGGCGAACGTGCACCACGGCCGATGGCCAGTCGGCTCCCACCGATGCCACGCGCAGGACAGGGGCGGCGAGAGTGGTCGCGAGAGCGATGACCCAGACGGGGTGGCGGGTGGCGGTGCGCTCGGACATACGGGCACCGGAGAAGGTGCTGTCCGATCTTAGGGTTCGGTCCGGTGCGGTTTGGTACCGTCGCCCCGATGGTCGATCGAGGTCCACGAGTGCGCGATCGAGTCCGGTTCGGGGCGATTGCGGTGGTCGTCCTGCTCGCGGGCGTCTGGTGGTGGTGGCCCGGAATCACCGGCGACCCCGAGGACGTCGACGTGCATCTCGTCATCGGGAGAGACCTGGACGGCGTGGATCAACCGATCGAACGTCGTCTGCGTGAGGAGGGATTCCGACTGACTCGAGCGTCGGCGCCGAGCGACTGGTGCGTTGCGGCCGACATCGTGCGCGAACTGCCCGCGGGGGGAACTCGCGTGGTGGTCTGGGCGCCACCGACACCCGACTGTGACGGGCCCGCTCTCGTCGACGACCTGATCGAGGGTTCCGGCGACCGTCGATTGATCGTCGTTCACCTGCCGAACGACGATGTCGATCTCATGACCGAGTTCGATCGACGCGGGGTCACCGTGATCGAGACGACCGGCCTTCTCGGTCAGCCGGGTCGAGCGGTCGAGTGCTTGTGGTGGGAGGACTGCCCGGAGTCGGGTGTCATCGAGGTGTGGGACGGCGATGAGCTCGGTCCGGTGGGGGTCGAGCGCGTGGCGCGACGAATCGTGGCCGACGTTCTATGAGTCGGATCGTCGCATGGTGGGCTCGGCACCCGATTCTCGCCCCGAGCCTCCTCGCCCTCGTCGTGATGTCACCTGCGATCGTCGCGGTGTTCTCGAACGTCGGTGTCGACTGGTATCCGACCGGAGACGTGTCGCACACCGAGTTGATGCTGCGCAGTATTCCCCGTCACCCGCCACTCGTCGGTGTCGCGGCTCGGGTGGGATCGATCTTCGACCAAGGGGCGACACCGGGTCCGTCGATGGCGTACGCGCTCTATCCCGTCTACGTGATTTTCGGGAGAACGAGTTGGGCCGTCCTCGTCTCGACGTTGACACTGCACATCGCAGCGGTCGCGGCGACCCTCGTTCTCGTCCGAAGGTGGGCCGACACGAGAACGACCGTCGTCATCGCCCTCGCCGTCGGAGTGGTCACTCGCGCGTTGGCCCCGCGTTTCTTTCTCGAACCGTGGAACGTGTGGGTGCCGCTCTTCGCCTATGGACTCTTCCTGGTGTTGGTGTGGGGGGTGTTCGCCGGCCATTCGCGGGCGATCCCGTGGGTGTTCGCCGTCGGCTATCACTGCATTCAGACCCACATCAGTTACGTGCCGATCGTCGGTGTGGCCCTGATCGCCGTGGTCATCCGCGCGGTGTCGACCCAGCGATCCGATCTCGCGCGGCCGGCTGCAGCGACGGGCATCGTCACCGTTGTGATGTGGTTCCCGCCGGTGATCGAGCAGTTCCAGAGTGGAACCGGCAATCTGCGACGGCTGTGGGAGCACTTCACGTCTCCGGAATCGGCGACGGTCGGGATGCGCGCGGCGGTGAAGGCGGTGGCCGGTGAGTTCAACCTCCTCGGACCCTTCGTCGCCGGCCCCGGGAAGGCTCCCTACGATTCGCCCGACGTCCTGGGGCTCGTGCTGTTCGTCTCCTTGATCGCCATCGGTGCGTGGGCGGTTCGAGGCCGTCGCCCGTTGTCGACGCTCTTTGGAGTCGTGGGCGCCAGCTCGGTCGTGGGCCTCATCGCCACGTCGCGCGTCTTCGGAGAGTTCTACGACTACGTGATTCGATGGATGTGGATTCAGGCCGCGCTACTCGCCGCCGTTTCCATCGCGGCGTTGTTGCATCGATCGGACGGCCGACGGTCGGCGCGGGCGATCATCGCCCTTGCGGCGATCGCCGGGGGAGTGTCGGTCGTGGGATCGATCGATGCGGCGGGAGCCCGGCCTCCGTACCGGGCCGACTCGCGGATCGTGGCCGGACTCGCTCCACAGCTGGACGCCGCATTGTCGGAGACCGATACGGAGTTGCTCCTACGTTGGCACGATCCGGCATCACTCGGTGGGACGAGCTTCGGAATCGTTCTCGAGATGGAGAAGCGTGGCGTCGACATTCACGTCGAACCCTGGGCCGGCGCGGCGGCTCGTCGCCATCGAGTTCTCGTGGAGAGCGAAGCGGATTCGGTCCTGTGGTTGGTGACCGGCCCGGAGAACATCGCCGCGTTCGATGCGCGTGAGGACGCGGTGAAGTTGGCCGAGACGGATCCTCGCTCGCCGACGGAAGTGGTGGAATCCGACCGACTTCGTGATCGGATCGAGGAATTGATGATCGAGGCCGAACACCCGGAGTGGATCGATCTCCTCGACTCGCAATACGGACACATGCAGATACTCCTCTTCACGCCCATTACCGACGAACTGTTCGAGGCGGCGGCCCGCTACAGCGAGATCCGACTTCCGACTGCTGTGTTCGAGGTTCCGGTCGGGGCGCCGTATTTCCCATGAGCTCCGACGAACGCTCCGAGCTGGAGACGATGGTCGCCGAGATGATCGCTCGGGGGACGTCGCGTGTGCACGTTCTCGCCTGGCGAGACCTCGACGACCCGGATGCCGGAGGATCCGAGGTTCACGCGGACGAATTCATGACGCGCTGGGCTGCCGCCGGACTCGAGGTCCTCCACCGCACGTCCGCCGCTCGTGGACGGAACGCGATCGACCGTCGTCACGGATACGACGTGGTTCGCCGCGGTGGACGAATGTCGGTCTTTCCGCGAGTGATCGGTAGCGAGGCGTTTCGTCGTATGGGCCGATACGACGCCGTGGTGGAAATCTGGAACGGGGTGCCGTGGCTCTCCCCGGTCTGGTGTCGACGACCCCGCGTCCTGATCCTGCATCACATCCACGGGCCGATGTGGGACCAGATGTTTCCTCGTCCGATCGCCGCGTTCGGCCGCCGTCTCGAGAGTTCATGGGCGCCCCCTCTGTATCGACGAACACCGACCATCACGACATCGGACGACACGCGCGACGAACTCGTTCACCTCGGTTGGCGCCCTGAACTCGTGCACACCGGGCCGGTGGGAGTGGACGAGTTCTACTGTTCCTCCTCGGTCGTCGAGAAGACGCCGTCTCCCACGGTTCTCGCAGTCGGACGCCAGGCTCCGGTCAAACGTTTCGATCAACTGCTCGAGCAAATGCTCATCGTTCGCCGCTCGGTGCCCGATGCAACGCTCACTCTCGTCGGGGACGGACCCGAGCGCTCTCGTCTGCTCGACTGGGTGGCCCGACACGATGCCGGTTCGTGGGTGCATTTCGCCGGCCGGGTCTCGCGCGAGGAATTGCGCGACTTGTACCGTTCGGCCTGGCTCGTCGCGAGTGCATCGCTCGCCGAGGGCTGGGGCCTGGCGCTGACCGAAGCAGCCGGTTGCGGTACACCTGCGGTGGCTTCGGACATCTCCGGTCATCGGTGCTCGGTCATCGACGGCGTGACGGGGGTGCTCGCTCCCGTCGACGATCTGGCGACACCGATCGTGTCGATCCTCACCGATCCGATCCGTCGCCTGACGCTGTCTCGGCAGGCCGAGGAGAGGGCTCGCGCACTCACGTGGGACGTGCTGGCGACCGATGTGTTGCGCCCACTTCACTCTCAAGTGCTGGCTCGATCGCGCCGACGTTCCTGACGTGACGAACGAACGATCAGCCGGGCAGGAGTCGGGTGGCGCGCTTCACGAGGCTCAATGCGCCTTGTCGGGCCGGACGTCGATGCTGTGATGCGCCGGCCGTGCGGTTGCGGTTGTCGAGGAACCAGTCGTAACTCTGTCGGAACATCTCGTCGTTCGACCACCGAGGACGCCAGGCGGTCGCGTCGGTCGCGTCGGTGATGTCGAACCACATCGAGCGTCCGTACATGAGCCAGTGATAGGGGGCGAAGGGAGCGATACGGACGGCGGCCGCCGCGCGCATGGCGACCGATGTGGGAGCGGCCGGCAGGCGACGCACGCGCGACCCGGTGTCGGCGTAGCGACAGAGGGAATCGAGTGCCTCGAACATGGTGCCGAAACGATCGGTTCCGGCATTGAATACGTGCGAGCCGGGAAGGTCGCCGACCCGCCGGCACAGATCGGCCAGATCATCGGCGTGGACGAATTGATATCGGTTGTCTCCTCGGCCGAGGACGAATGGGTCGGCGCCGTCGGCGATCCAGTCGAACAGGATTCCGAAGATTCCGAGTCGGCCGTGGCCGAGAATGGTGCGCGGACGGACGATGGAGACGTCGAGCCGATCGGTGTATTCGCGGCAGATCTCCTCGGCCCGCGCCTTGGCCGATCCGTAGACCTCGGCCGGAGCGACCGGGGTGGTGGTCAGAACCGGATTGGTTCGTGGGACACCGAAGACGGCACTCGACGACGTGTGGACGACTCGCGAGACGCCGTTGGTGGCACACGCGTCGAGAAGAACTCTGGTGCCGGTCACGTTGACGGTGTCGAGAAGTTCGGTGTCGCGAGCGAGCGGGACCTGGGCGACGTTGTGGAAGACGAGATCGACACCCTTCACCGCTCGACGAACGGCTTCGGAGTCACGAATGTCGCCGATCGTGACCTCGACATCGAGGTCGATGTCGTCGACCAGATCGAAAACACGCACGTCGTGTCCGTGATCGAGGAGGTGACGCACGAGGAGGGAGCCGAAGTAGCCGCATCCTCCGGTGACGAGGGCAACGGTCACAGATCGATTCCATTCTCTCGGCACCATCGAATGCTGGTTCGCATCCCCTCGTACAGTGACACGCGCGGAGTCCAATCGAGTTCGGCGATCGATTGAGAGACATCGCAGGCGATGGTCTTGTTCATCTCTCCGAGAACGTGAACTCGCTGTTCGTAACGACGGGCACCTTGAACGATTCGATCGACACGCTCGGCGATGTCGCCGACGATCACGGGGAGTCGCACCGAGTTGGGGGCCACGTCATGTCCCTCGGCGACGAGTGCCCGACCGACGGTGGCGACGATGTCGGAGACCGAGTACGGCTCGGCGTCGGCGATCCACCAGGCGCGACCAGGACCACCCGTCCACCCGAACGCAGCGACGATTCCGTCGACGAGATTCTCGATGAAGACCATGGAGCGCCGCTGGTCTCCGTTGCCGAAGACAGGAAATCGTCCGGCCTTGATCATGGAGAAGAACGTCGTCTGTCGAGCGGGCTGATGCGGACCGTAGAACCAGGGAGGCCGGACGATGACGGCGTCGAGTCCCCGCTGCACTTCGTCGAGAACGGCGAGCTCCCCGAGCATCTTGGAGTGTCCGTACCCCAGATAGGGCCGGTACGGCTCGTCGCTTCGGAAGACGTCGGTCGACGTCGCGTTGGTGCCGAAGGGACTGTTGGACGACACGTGGACCATTCGTGAGACGCCGACCTGTCGGGCGGCTCGGGCCAGATGCGCGGTACCTCGTGCGTTGATCGCGTCGAAGTCGGAGAAGCGTCGAGGGTGGATCACTCCCGCCGTGTGAAGAAGACGTACGGAACCGGAGCGTCCGGACACAAGAGCGTCGAGAGTCGAGGGGACGGTGAGATCGGCGAAGGCGAGCTCGACCGAACCGTCGAGGGTCTCGAGGAACGTGGCGAGTGCCCGACCCTCGGACAGGTCGCGTGCGACCGCGACCACCCGGTGAGTCGACGCGAATCGCGCCGTGGCCGCCCGTCCGAGCCATCCATTGGCGCCGGTGATCACCACGGTTCCAGGTGAGTGATGTTCAGTCATGGCGGTTCCGGTTCAGATAGTGGCGCGCGTTGCGAATGGCGATCGACATCACACTGCCCTGAGGATTGACACCGGGGGCGTCGGGGAGAAGTGACGCGTCGTTGACGTAGGTGTTGGCGGTGTCGTGAACGAGACCGTGGCTCGACGCCCCGCAGAGATCGCGATTCTCTCCCATCGGAACGGTGGAGCAGAGGTGAACCGTCATGACGCTGGCTTTGGTGGCCGCGAACGTCGACGAGACGAGCGACAGGGATCGCCGATCGGTGACGCGGGGTGCGTCACGGTACGACGGGAAGACGTCGGTGGCACCGGCTTCGAGGAGAAGGAGCGAGAGCCGTTCGAGACCCTGCGCCAGAAGGGCGCGGTCGCGTCCGGTGAGACCGTAGGTGACGAGCGGATCGTTGGTTCCGGGCAGCGATACGACCCGCCCACGTCCTTCGCTGGTGATGGCCGCGTAATACACGGCGATCCGAGGCCAGTCGACGACGGCCGAGCGGAAATCTCGCCAGTTGTCGAGGAGTGCGAGGGCGACGAGTCCGGGATGACTCGCTGATCCTCCGAACGAGAGATCGGGTGCGAATTCCTTGACCTGGTGAACAGGAACGTCGTCGGGCACGTTGATCGGGTCGGCGAATCGGGCGGCGAGTTTCACCGTCGGGTGAACCGCCAACGTGCGACCGATGTTTCGTCGTAGTCCGGAACGCTGCAGAAGGGCAGGAGTGTGTATGGCGCCGGCGCACACGAAGACGTCCCGGAATCGGATCGAATCCCGACGGCCGTCGGCGTGTGTGACGCGAGCGAGTATCGCTCGGTCGCCGTTGAATTCGAGTCGATCGACGCGGCAGTCGTAGACGAGGCGCGCTCCCGCCCGTGCTGCACGAGGCAGATAGGTGCGGGTCATCGACTGTCGTTGGCCGTGTCGAGGATTCCCGTCGGGGTAGGTCATCCAACGAGGACTCTCGTCGCTCTTCCAGCCGAGTCGGTCGGCGCCACGTTGCAACGCGAGCGATGGCTCGCTCGCCGGACCGGGTAGGGGCTGCACGCTCAGGGCCGATTCGACTTCGCCGGCCAGACGATCGATGTCGTCGGGATCGAGATCGCCGACGCTCCAACGATCGCGCCAACGTTCGACCACGTCGCCCGGCGGACGGCGGTAGAGGCCGCTGTTGACTTCGGTGCCGCCACCTGCGCAACGTCCCTCGGTGTAGGCGATGCTCGGTCGCCCGAGGGCGACGGTGACGCCTCCACCGCGGTACTGACGATTCATCTGCTCGAGGGAGAACGGCACGATTGCGCCCTGTTCGATGTGTGCACCTTCCTCGACGACGACGACGTCGAGTCCGGCTTCGGCGAGCAAGGCGGCCGTCGGTGCGCCACCCGCGCCGGACCCGATGACGAGGACGTCGCACGAGATCGTCACGAATGCTCTCCGGCGGTGTTCGGTGCCGTTCCACCCGTTGGCGTGGTCGCGGGCCACGTCTCCCAGATGTACGCGTACGACAGGGAGCGCAGGAGGCGGAAGTATTCGCCGATCAACGGAAGAGGTCGGTGGGACAGGCGAATCACGACGGAGTCGCCCGCCACCGATCGCAGGACTGCGATCGTGCTGGCGATGACGGTCACCCCGAGTTTCATGGGGCCGGGAAGAACGCCGAGACGAGTGACGACGAAGTCGGAGACGATCCGACGACGATCGGCGGCGAGTTCCGGGAAATCGTCAGCGAGGACGAGGTCACACACGGACGTCACGGCAGTCGGCGCGGGAGTCCTCATGGCTCCGGGAAGGTTAGTCGGTGCTCGTCGTGACGAGCCGAGTAAGGTCGGCGACGTGGGGGTCGATCGCGGTCGTTTCGCCCGAGTCGGCATCCCGACCGCGGCGATCATCGCACCGTTCCTCTCGGTTCTCGTGATCGTTCTGTCGGCCGGTCGGTGGTTTCCGGGCGGTGACATGGCCCAGGCCGAGTTGCACATGCGTGGATTCTTCGACCATCCGCCACTCGTCGGAGCGGCCGGTCGCATCCTCACCGAATCGGGATTTCAGGGCAGTCATCCCGGCCCGAGTCCGTGGTTGGCGATGCTGCCCGTCTACGTGCTCGGTGGACGCAGCAGCGCGGCACTGATGGTCGCCGTCGTGTCGGTTCATGTCGTGTCGGCCCTGGCTGCCGTGTGGTTGGCCCGACGTCGATTCGGATGGTCGGTCGCGGTCGTCGTCGCCTTCGTCGTGGTTCTTTTCGTCCGATCGGCCGGGCCGGACCTGATCGTCGAACCATGGAATCCGTGGCTCGCTCTGTTGCCGTTCCTCGTCTTCGTCCTGATCGTCGACGAGATCGTTCATCGGCCCGTGTCGTGGCGTTGGCTCGTGGCGGTCGTCGTCGTGGGCAGTCATTGCGTGCAGTGCCATGCCGGATATGCGTTGGTCGTCGGGGCCGGATTGCTCGTGGCGGCCGTCGTCGTGATGCGTCGGCGTGCGTGGACGTCGCTCGGCGTGGGAGTCGTCGCGCTGGTTCTCGTGTGGATCCCGCCGATCATCGATCAGTTCCGACGGACACCAGGAAACATCTCCATCCTCATCGACCACTTCGGATCGCCGTCGGAACCGGGCATCGCCGTGGGCGAGGCGCTGAGGATCATGGCGACTCAGTTCAACGTCGTCGGACCGTGGTTGCTCGGACCGGGACCGTCGCAGCCGGCGGAGACCTGGGCACGGTGGCCGGGTTCTCTCGTCCTCATCGTCCTTCTCGTGGTCGCGCGGCGCCGTGCGGTGAAGACCGGAGATCGTGAGATCGCCGGTCTGCTCGCCTCGATCGCCGCTGGAATCGTCGTGGCCTGTGTGTCGATCCTGCGGTTGTTCGGACCGTATTTCGAATACACGATTCGCTGGACATGGATCCTGGCCGCACTCGCCGTGTTGGTCTCGGGACTCGCCCTCGCACGTTCCACTCGGCCGACCACGTCTCGACGCGCGCCAGCACTCCCGGTCTGGCTCGGGGGATTGGCGGTCGTGTCGGTGGTGACGAGTGTGTCGACGGGCGTCGATGCGGTGATGCCCGGTGCGACCGACTCGCGGATCGTGGCCGCACTCGTGCCGCAACTCGAGTCACGGGTCGGTGACGACGTCGTTCTGCTCCGCTTCTGGGATCCGTACACCCTCGATGCGACCGGATTCGGAACTCTGCTCGAAATGGAACGTCGTGGCCACTCGATGCGTGTCGACCCATCGTTCGCGGCGGCAGCACTTCCGCACCGAACGGCGACCGAGTCGGAGGTCGATCGAGTCTGGTGGATCGTCGTCGGACCGGTGAACGACGAGTTGGCCGTCGCCGACGGCGTCGAGCGGATCGCCTACGTGAATCCGCGAACGGCCGAAGAACAGATCGACGCCGAACGTCTGCTCGTCGACATCGAGAACGGTCTACGAGCAACCGGCCGGAAGGACCTGGTGCCTCAGCTGACGTCCCCCGGGGCGTCACTTCTGTTCGCCGAGCCTCCACTACGCGCCGACGTCGCCGAGAATATCCGCGAGTTGTACCTGCTCGGACAGCCCGTGGGGGTGTACGTCCTTCCCGAAGGCGCCGATGTGGAATCGGTAAGGTGATCGACCGTGTCCGTGGCCGTCGTTCTTCCCACCTACAACGAAGCGGAGAACATCGAGCGACTGCTTCGTGAGCTCCGACGTGTCGTTCCGGACGCACGACTCGTCGTCGTCGACGATTCGAGCCCGGATGGAACCGGGACGATCGCCGAGCGCTGTGCAGCCGAACTCGGTTCGATCGACGTCGTGCATCGAGCAGTCAAGGACGGCCTCGGCAACGCCTATCGCTTCGGGTTCGACCGAGTGATCAGCGAGGGCTTCGACGCCGTGGTGACCATGGATTCCGACTTCTCGCACGACCCGGACGTGATTCCCGCCATGCTCGCCCGGCTCGACGACGGGGCCGATGCCGTCATCGGCTCGCGTTACGTCGCCGGTGGGGGGACACGCGATTGGCCCGTTCATCGCCGTTTGCTCTCGCGGTGGGGAAACGTCTACACGGGTTGGATTCTCGGTGTGAAGGTTCGTGACTGCACTTCGGGGTTCCGGGCGTATCGCGCGTCGACTCTGGCCGCGATCGACCCGGGTACCACTCGCGCCGATGGGTACGCGTTTCTGACCGAGTTGGTGGTGCGTCTCGGTCGGCTCGGAGCAAGAATCGACGAGGTCCCGATCGTGTTCGTCGATCGCCGCTACGGCACGTCGAAGATGTCGGGTCGCATCGTGGCGGAGTCGATGGTGTTGGTGACCCGGTGGGGTCTGGCCCGTCGTTGGCGACGCCTCAGCGGACGCCGACTCGAGTCCTGACCGCCGTACCGACGGCCGAATAGCGAACGATGCAGTAGATCGCTCGCACGCCGTCGCGCCACCCGATCTTCTTGCCCTCGGCGTAGGTTCGGCCCGAGTACGAGATCCCGACCTCGTAGATGCGGAACTTGCCCTGGGCGAGCTTGGCGGTGATCTCGGGTTCGAAGCCGAAGCGATCCTCTTCGATGTCGATGCCCTGGATCACCGAACGACGGAAGCACTTGTAGCAGGTCTCCATGTCGGTGAGGTTGAGATCGGTGAACATGTTGGAGAGCAGGGTGAGGAAGCGATTCCCGAGGGAGTGCCAGAAGTACAGCACCCGATGCGGACGCCCGGACAAGAACCGTGATCCGAAGACGACATCGGCACGGTCGTCGAGAAGTGGCTCGAGAAGCACGCCATATTCGGATGGGTCGTACTCGAGGTCGGCGTCTTGGACCACGACGAAGTCGGCAGTGGCTCGGGAGAAGCCCGTGCGAAGTGCGGCTCCTTTGCCGCGGTTGACCTCGTGCAGGACGACGGTGATTCGTGGATCGGTGAGATCAGCCAGGATCTCGCGGGAGCGATCCGACGAACCGTCGTCGACGACCACGACCTGGGCGACCCACGGCGACGCCAAGACCTGATCGACGAGAGTGGCGATGGTCGCTTCCTCGTTGAAACACGGGACGACGACCGACAGGCAGGGCTGGGGAGTCACGAGCGGGAAAGGCTAGCGGAGTCGCCGCGGACGACGGCGAGGGCGAGGCTCCACATCAGCAGGCCAGCGGCCATCGGTCGATGGGCTCGCTCGAAGACACTCGGCCAACCGAATCCGGGGTCGGCGCCGGTGCGAATCTGTTGGGCCACGACGAACAGAAGTCCGAGAAGAACGATCGCGAGGCCGACTCGCGCGAGAACGACGAGTGGTCGACGGCGAATCAGCACACCGAGCCCCGCCGCGATCACGGGAGCGAGGATCCACAGCGGGGAGACGGCGATGGCGACGATCGAGGAGACCCCGAGGGTGGTGACCGTCTCATGGCGGGTGAACCGGCGTGGGTGATCTTTCTCGGACCGATCGGACGAGGAGGCCAGTGTCGATACCGGCGTCGGTCGCGGTCGTCGGGTGAACCACGCCGCGACGATCAGTGCGGCGAAGATGGCTGTTGCCGACACCGCCAATCCGATCCACATCAATCTCTGGGGCCGCCAGGACGAGGTGATGACCTGGGTGGTCGTCGCCGGCGAGGATGTCCAGACGTTTCGTCCGGCCGCCGATGGCAGCGGATCGCCCGACCAGCCGGTGTTCCAGCCGTCGAACCCCTCGATCACGCACGTCGACGAGCACGGTGGCACGGTGAACCGTCGTTCGGTTCGTTCGGATTCGACGGTGACCGGTGCGGCGACATCCGTCGTCCGATCGGCACGCAGGTCGACGACGATTCTGTCGATGTCCACACCCGTCGCGAGTCCGGACGCCGACTCCAGGCGGTGAACCCCGGGACGGAGTGGTTCGACGTCCGAGCAGATTTCCACGTCGAAGTTCTTTCCAGCGAGAAGTTCGACGATTCGTCCGCTCAGGCGAATCGACAGCGGGGCCTCGTCGAGCGTCACGAGGTCGTCGCGGCATTCCGAGGTCCAGCTCGTGTCGAGCGTCGTCGTGGTGGCGCCGAGAACTTCGGCGATACCGAGTGGTTGTCGCAGAGCTCGCCCCGTTCGACGGTCGACGCGAAGGATCTCGTCCCACTCGACGACGGTGATCTCGACGTGGTCGCCGTCGACGGTCGACGAGTCGAAAGATCCGTCGTCGTCGACGGCGACGTCACGACCGGTGTCGGAACCATCGGACACGATGACGCGTCGAATGCGCGGTGAACCGGGAGGTTGGACGAGTGTCAATCGATCGATCGGCCCGGAGATCGGAAGGGTCAGGACGGGTCGATCGTCGCCCACTGCGGACCACCAGGCGGAATCGAGATCGCCGTCGTGGGCACTCCACGAGGCCCAGGTCTGCGAACCGGTCAGATGATCCGAGGACGACGGACCGAGACCGAAGAGATCGCCGACCACGGTCGTCGATGCCCGCGCCGACAGTCCGGCCGTGATGTCGACGCTCGTGACGGCGGCCGTCGTGACGCCAGGGGCCGAGTCGATCTCGCTGTTCGTGGTGAATTCACGAATCAGTCGATGTTCGGGATCGGAGCGCCACTCGTCGAGAGGATCGGCAGTGAGCCGGGTGAACACGAATGCGCCCGTTCGTTCGCCGTCGACGAGTGGAGGAATTCGGACGACCTCGGGTCGGCGTCGGTCGATCGGAAGGACTTCGCGAAAGCCGACCGCGTCCCCGTACGACATGTCTGCGTCGGCGGACCATTCGATGTTCGCGATTCGAATGTCGATACGGGTCGACGGTCGTGGGAGTTCGACCGTCGTGACGTCGTCCAATGGGTGGAGAGTCCACGTCCCACCGTCGCTGCGTGTCTCGACGGCGGTGATCCAACGATTGCGGCCCGTGGATCGCTCGAGGACGAGGGAGTCGAGGGGCTCGGCACTCGTCACGGTGAGAATCTGTCCTCGGGGGTCGCGCTCGTCGCCCACGAGCCAGGCCGTGAACGAATCGCCATCGAGAGCCATCGTCGGTCGATACTCGGGCCAGTACGAGAGTTCGGTCCCGTATCCAGTGGCCACCGCTTCGATCGACTCATCGCGGATCGTCGTCTCGCGTTCGGAGAACGACGTGATGGGGAGGCGTTGGTCGTACACGTCGGCGATCGAGAGCACGCCGGTCTCTGGCTCGGTCGCACCCCACACCTCTTGCGAACTTCGCCAGTGATGGGCTCGTCGTCGCGACCCGTCGGTGACCACGATCGGCGATGTCGGTCGGATCTCGCTGGAATCGAACGTGGCCGGATCGAGCGTGACATTGCGGCCGTCGACGAGACCGGCACTCGCTGCGTCGACGAGGCCGGTCCCATCGGCGCGCACCCAGAGAGGATCGTCGGTCATGCGAGCCGTCGGCGCTGGATCGTCGACCGCCCACAACGTGATCTCGGGGAGGGCTCGCGCCGGAGCCAAGATCTCATCGGTTGACCAGAATCGCTCGTTGGTATTGATCGTCGGTTCGCCGAAATCAGCGAGTCGCGTCAGGCCTGGCGGGTCGTCCCCGAGGAGAAGGGCCGCCCGTTCGGGCCGAACACTGCCGAAACGTTCGTACTGGTGCGAGTTCACGACCATCACGGTGTCGGCACCCAGAAGTCGAGCCATCGGAGCGACGGCCGCCGGATCGACGCGACCTTCTTGGAACGCATCGTCGAGGGCGTAGAGCGCGTCCATGTACGGAGCGCTACCGAGGGGCAGCCAATCCCGACTGATGAATCTCTTCTGCGTGAGGGCGGGGAGGACCGGATCGACGGGGTAGCCCCATCGATAGGCCGCCGATTCGATACCGGGAAGGAGAAGGACGGATCCGTCGAATCCGTCGTCGAGTCGAGCATCGAGAAAATCCGCAGCGCGAGTCCAGGCGATCGGAACGTCGTCGGGACGCTCGAGGGTCGGATCGATCAATCGACCGGTCACGAGGGCGGGCAGGTTGATCATGGCCAGAACGCAGACCGACAGCGTGGCCAGCATGACCCGTCGATCGGAGGCTCCGCGAGCGCGAATGCGTTCTCCGATCCACGCGGCGAACGCACCGCATCCGAGCGCGAGCACCAGGACCACGAGCGGCGCGGCGCGCGTCGACGACCGGAGCGCGAGGCTGATCGCGCTCGTCGGATTGTCGGCCGCCTTCGACCACAGCGGTGACGGATCGGTGAAGGGGTGAGCGCCGACGGACAGAATCGTGCCGAGGGCGAGAACGAGACCGGCTGGTCGACGAACCTTCGCGGGCAGGAGCCCCAAGCCGATGAGCCCCATTCCGACGAGGAGCAGGCCGGCGATCAGAACGATCCCCATGGTCATGTACGGCGTTGCAGCGCTCGTCAACGGGACGGCGACCGAACGGTCGTAGAAGATCCAGTAGCCGAGTCCGCGGAGAACTTCGGGCGTCGTCGACGTCGCGGCGGTCGACGGGAGGGTCTCGCTGTACGACAGCACCGCGGCACCGAAGCGACCCTGAGTCACCAGCCCGGCCATCCACCAGGTGTTGACGCCGATTGCGACAGTGGCGAGGAGGGCGAGCAGTCGGAGAGTCGACCTCAGCGAACGGCCACGACTCTCGGCGAGGATCCACACCAATGGTGCCGGGGCGATCATCGCGAGGGCGGTGGCGTTCAGTCCTCCCGTGGACGCGATCAGGATCGCCCACGCTGCGATGTCGCGGGCCCGCCGATGACGGGCGATCAGCACGCTGACACCGAGGATCCACCCGAGAAGGCTCCATGGGAGAAGAAGGGCCGATGTTCGCGAGATGTACGGGAGGACGTACGGCGAGAGTTGGTACACGACGGCGGCGACGGCGACCGCCCCGGCCGTTGCGCCGAGTCGTCGGGAGAACCAGGCCACTCCGGTTCCGGCCAGGAAGAGGAGAGTGCCGATCCAGAGTCGATGGGCGATCCAGTCGGGCACGGCGAGCAGGTTCTCGAGGATCCAGTAGAACGGCCCGCTCGGCCAGACGTACCCGACGTTCTGATGCGGAACCCAGCCGCTGAACTGTCGCGTGTCCCAGGTCCAGATCGAATCGGCGATGAGTCGGCCGGGATCGAGATAGAGCGACAACTTCGTGTCACCAGGGACACGTCCGGGTGCACTGAGCAGAGTCGGAACGTAGGCGAGAAGGGCGAGAGCGACGGTGAGTTGACGAGGTGTCGGACGTGATGGAAGTCGATTCGGCGCGGGCGAATCGATCACGGAATCGCTCCGTACACACCGTAGAGAGCAGTGAGGGCGGTGAGCCCGGTTCCGCACATCGCGAGCAGGTACGGCCACCAATGACGCCGTCGATCGTCGTCGAGCCACACGGCGGCCACGATGAACAAGGGAAACGCGGTGAAGAGGAATCTCGGTCGCGCGGTCACCGTGGCTGGGAGGAGCATCAGCGCGACGATGACGGCGCTGTACGCCGCGGCGGGAAGCGGAAGGCGTACTCGCCAGGCGATCCACACCAGAACGATCGTCGCCACGAACGCCACGGCGGTGATCAGGTCGGTGGGTGACGTGAGGGGTTTGGTGAAGGCCTCGAGGGTGTTTCGGATCGCGGTCAGTCCGAAACTGGCCCCCTCTTTCCACGCTTCACCCTGGACGCGGAACCACACACGAGACTCGTCGGTGTGGCGATCGATCCACCACTGGTAGCCGACGAAGCCGAGTGGTGCGAGCAGGGGAGCGATCAACGCCGACCAACGGCGTGACGAACGAATGGCCACGATGGCGGCGACCGCCGTCGCGACGACGAGAGCGACCCCGTTCGGTCGCGTCGCCGTTCCGAGCGCAGCGAACACTCCGGCCACGACCCAACGTTCGTGAGACACCGCGAGCAGACAGGCGGCGGCCAACGTCAAGAGGAGCGCCTCGCTGTACGCGAAGCTCAGAACGAAACTCCCCGGGAAGAAGGCGATGAGGAGCATGGACGACCGTGCTGCTCGGACGCCGAACCAGTGGCGAGCCAACAGGCCCACCAGAACGATGAAGGCGGCTCCGAGCACGAGATTGACGATCAACGCGGCGAAAGTGTCGCCGCCGGGGAGGATGCGGTCGGCCGTTCGAACGAGCCACGGATACAGGGGGAAGAAGGCGACGCGTGCTTCGGGATCGTCGTAGGTGATTCCACTCGGCACGTAGTCCGGATAGCCACGTCGAACGATGCGCAGATACCAGATGCCGTCCCAGGACGTCAGGACGTCGAGGATCATCGAGGACGCCGAGCGGGGGAGGACGGCTTCTCGGGCATGAGGATCCGGCTTGCCGAAAAAGCCCCAGATCAGTCGCTCGCGCAACTTGTTGTCGTCGGCGCGCATCTCGGCTCCGACGATCGCCGCACCGACGAGAACGCAGATCCGTGAGAGCACGTAAGCGATTCCCGCATGACGAAGCGCGGTTCTCCATAGGAGAGTCGGTGCGGGTTCTTCCGTGATCGTGTTCATGAGCGACGAACGACCCCAGGTCGGGTCGATCCGACGCTACACGGTGCGTCGACGGCGCTCCGGGACGGGCAAACTGACGACATGTCGACTTCTGCTCCCGATCGTCCCGTTCTCCTCGAGTGGCCCCGGCCGGGTGTCGCCGTCCTGCGTCTGAATCGTCCCGCTCGACTCAACGCGATGACGAGCGAACTGGTGGAGTCCCTGCACCACCACTTCGACGAGTTGTCGGTGAATCACGACTGTCGTGTGGTGATCCTGACGGGCGAGGGACGAGGGTTCTGCGCCGGTCTCGATCTCACGGGTTACGGGATGGCACCGCACAGCGAGAACGTGGGCCCGACCCAGCGGGGATTCGCCACGCAGAAACACATTGCCACCCTCGTCACGCACATGCGCTCGATGCCCCAGCCGGTGATCGCTGCGGTGAACGGAGCGGCCGCCGGCGGCGGGCTCGCTCTCGTCCTCGCGAGTGACGTCCGAATCGGCTCGGAATCCGCGAAGTTCAATGTCGCCTTCGTTCGCATCGGATTCTCGGCCTGCGACATCGGAACCTCGTGGTTGTTGCCGCGCATCGTCGGTGTGGCCCGGGCTCAGGAACTGATGTTGACCGGTCGTGTGTTCGATGCGGCCGAGGCGTATCGCATCGGACTCTTGGTCGACGTCGTTCCTGACGAACATCTCCTCGAGACCGCACTCGCCAAGGCCGACGAGATCGTCGGTAATTCACCGTTCGGAATCGCCCTCACCAAAGAGGCGATGTGGACGGCTCTGGAGATCCCGGGAATGCAGGCCGCCATCGACATGGAGAACCGCCAGCAGATCCTGGCCAGCCATACCGCCGATGCGCGGGAGGCGATGACGGCCTTCGTCGAGAAGCGTCCGCCGACCTTCGAGAATCGCTGATCAGACGCGAACCGTGACGGGGGCTTCTCCGCCGTGCAACGGGAAGTGGCAAGCCACGTAATGCCCGTCGCCGATCTCTCTCATCTGCGGCTCGTCAGTTCGACAACGGTCCTGCGCGTTCGGGCAGCGCGGGTTGAACCGACAGCCACTCGGCGGAAGAACGGGTGACGGCGGCTCTCCTTGCACCCCGACCTCGGCGAGAGCCGCAGTGGGATCCACGACCGGAATCGAATCGATGAGCACCTTCGAGTACGGATGCGCGGGACGAGCGAAGAGCGAGTCGGGTGTGGCGACCTCGCACATCTTTCCGAGGTACATGACGGCCACCCGGTCGCTGATGTTCTTGACGACGGCCAGGTCGTGCGCGATGAAGATCAAGGTCAGTCCTCGATCACGCTTCAGGTCTTCCAACAAGTTGAGGACCTGCGCTTGAACCGACACATCGAGGGCCGACACCGGCTCGTCGCAGATGATGAGCGAGGGTGACAACACCAGTGATCGCGCGATCGAAATTCTCTGGCACTGTCCACCGCTGAATTGGTGGGCGCGGCGGCCGGCCGCGACTGCTGGATCGATACCGACTTCCTCGAGCACCGCCTTGGCGGTCTGCTCGCGCTCGGACTTCTCGCCGACCTTCCAGATGTTCAACGGTTCGGTAACGATGTCGAGCACGCTGCGTCGCGGGTTGAGAGACGAAATGGGATCCTGAAAGATCATCTGGATCTTGGTGCGCAATTGACGCATCTCGTCGTTGCTCAACGCGTTGAGGTCGGTGCCCTCGAACCAGACCTGGCCCGACGTGGCCCGCGGAAGTTGCATGATCGCGCGACCAGTCGTCGATTTCCCGCAACCGGACTCGCCGACGATGCCGAGAGTCTCACCGCGACGGACGTCGAAGGAGATGCCCGACACCGCGTTGACCTTGAGTCCGGTGCGTCCGACCGGGAACTCGACCACGAGATCTTCGACGCGCAGGACAGCATCGTCGCGGAGATGACTCTTGCCCGTACCGGCCATCAGCTCACCTCCACCTGACGATTCGATGTCGACAACGTGACGTTCACTTCGTGCCAGCGATCGGAGCCGACCGGATGGTGGCAGGCGAAGAGATGGCCAGGCGATGCCTCTTCGAGTTCGGGCGGTGTGCTCGTGCACCGGTCGGTGACGTAGTGGCAACGGGGGCTGAAACGGCAACCCGACGGGGGAGAGATCAGATTGGGCGGACGCCCGCCGATCGTCACGAGGCGGGTGTGGCTCGGGCTCTCGAGCTTCGGAATGCTCCGGAACAAGGCTTCCGTGTACGGCATCTTCATCGACGAGAACAGGGTCGTGGTGGGAGCCTTCTCGACGATCTGGCCGGCGTACATCACGATGATCTCATCGGTGTGTCCGGCGACGACTCCGAGGTCATGGGTGACCAGAACGAGTGACATGTTGCGATCGCGCCGTTGGCGCTCGATGAGGTCGAGGATCTGGGCTTGCACGGTCACGTCGAGCGCCGTGGTGGGTTCGTCGGCGAACAGAACCGACGGGCCGCAGGCAAGGGCCATGGCGATCATGACGCGCTGGCGCATACCACCCGAGAGTTCATGGGCGTACTGCTTCAGCCGCTTCTCCGGTTCGGGAATCCCCACGTCGGAGAGCAAACGCAGTGAGGTGTCGGTCGCGGTGGTTCGGTCGTAGCCGAGATGGATCTGCAGGGGTTCCATCAACTGCTTGCCGATGCGAATCACCGGGTTGAGGGACGTCATGGGATCCTGGAAGATCATCGCCATCTCGGCGCCCCAGATCTTGCGGCGGTCGCTCAAGGGCATCGTGGTGAGTTCGCGTCCTTCGAACGTGACCGAACCGCCCCGGACGACGTTGCGACGGGGAAGGAGCCCCATGATCGATCGCGACAGGACGGTCTTGCCACAACCCGACTCGCCGACGATGCCGAGGCGCCGTCCGCGATCGAGATCGAACGACACGTGATCGACCGACTTCACGAGGCCGATCGGAGTCGAGAAATGGGTGTGGAGATCGCGAACCTCGAGGAGTCGTCCCGACTCGCGGCGCGTTTCGGCTTGGAGTTTCATCAGCCGATCGCCTCCTTGATGCGGAACTTCTCACTGAGAACGTCGCCCAACAGATTGATGGCCAGCACGGTGAGGAAGAGAACGATGGCTGGCATCATGGCGATCCACCACGCGGTTTCGAGTTTCTGCTGGCCACCGAAGATCATGGATCCCCAAGTGGGTGTGGGTGCGCTCACCGAGAGGCCGAGGTAGGCGAGGGCTCCCTCGGCGACGATGAGGATCGCCATACCCGTGATGGCAAAGGTGACCATGGCCGGCATCACGTTGGGAAGAATTTCGCGCACGATGATGCGACCGTTCTTGGCGCCGAGGCTGCGGGCCGCCAGTACGAATTCGCGTTGGGCGAACACCATGGTGTTCGCCCGAACCAGGCGGGCGATCGGTGGGATCGACAAGATGACGAGGGCGAGAATGATGGGTCCGATGGAGCGCGACTCGGCGGTGTCGGCCCCCGAGGAGCCGAAGAATCCGACGATGAAGATCGCGAGCAGCAGGGCCGGAAAGGCCAGGAAGATGTTCATCACGGTGTCGATGATGCGGTCGGTCTTCTTGCCCACGTAGCCGGCGATGAGACCGAGGGTTCCCCCGATCAGGATGCCGAAGAAGATCGACATGGCGCCGATGAGAAGTGAATTGCGCGCCCCGAACATCGAACGGCTGAAGATGTCGAATCCGTTGGTGTCGGTTCCGAAGAACCCCACCCGTTCAGGGGCGTCGCCCACGACCGGACGCGTCGTATCGGAGAAGGTGGCCCAGAACGGCGGACGTTCCGACAGCAGCGGATTCGGGTTGATGTGAGTGCGGCAGTCGGCCTTCTCGTCGAACTGGGTGCACGAGTGCTTCACGTAGGGCAACCAGGATGCACCGACAGCGGTGAAGACGAGGAACACCAGCCAGATGATCGACAGCCACTTGGTGACTCGTCCACGCTGACGGTATTTGGTCGGCTTGGTCGCGTCCGATGTCGAGTTGGTCGAGGGAGTGGTGATGGTCGATTCGACGGTCGTGGTCTCAGACACCGCGAGCTCCTCTCACTCGGGGATCGAGTAATCCGTAGACGATGTCGGCGAGGAAGTTGATGAACACGTAGACGAGGGCCAACACGACGACGGTGATCTGGACGAGACGGAATTCGGAACTGAAGATTCCCACCACCGTCTTGCGGCCGAGTCCGTTGAGGTTGAAGGCGGTCTCGACGACGACCGAGCCTCCGACGAGGGCGCCGACGTTGACGGCTGCCGCGGTGAGCAGAGAGAAGAGCGACGGGCGCAATGCGTGTCCGAACAGGATGCGAGAGGTGCTGAGACCCTTGGCGCGGGCCGTCGTGATGAAGTCGGACTGCAGAGTGTTGATGAGATCGGAGCGCAGGAGGCGCATGTAGGTGGCGGCGAGGGGCAACGCGAGAACGATCGTGGGCAAGAAGAAGTTCTTGACGTGGTCGATCGGAGCCTCGAAGAAGCTCACATCCTTCGACAACGCGGGGAAGATCTTCCACCGAACGGTGAGAAGTAGGCCGAGCACGGTGGCCAGGACGTAGTTCGGTACCGAGATGAATCCGAAGGACACCGTCGTCGAAATTCGATCGAAGATTCCGCCGTTGCGATAGGCGGCGAGAAGAGCGAGCGGAATGGCGATCAGGAGAGCGACCAACTGCGCGTAGACCATGAGTCGCAGAGAGATCTGCAAGCCGTCCCAGATCGACTCGCGGACCGACTGGTTGCCACCGAAGGTGATTCCCCAGTCGAAGGTGACGAAGTCCTTCACGAAGTGCCCGTACTGGACGATCGCCGAATCGCGGAGATGAACTTCGTCGAGGATCGCGTTGCGTTCCTCGACGGTGGCCGCGGCCTTGCCGGTCGAGGCAATGATCCGCTCCTCGGCGTTGGGAATGGCCCCGAGCGCCAGGGACACCACGAAGGTGACGACGAAGACGACGATGACGAGCTGAAGCAGCTTCTGTCCGAAGTATCTCACGTCGTTCCTTTCGTGGGTCCCTGGCGTTCGATCATGGGTCGATCAGCCAGCCGTCCAGACGGTCGCCGGGTAGAAGGTTCCGGCCATACCGGAGCCTTCCAGAGCGTCGGTGCCGTCGGGGAGGATGAGGTTGGCAGCGGCGAAGCCCTTGAACTGCGGCTTCGACGCGATCATCCACACCTGGTACGAGCCCCACAGGTTGTAGCACTCGGTCGCGAAGAGGCGGTTGACCTCTTCGGCGATTTCCTGCTTGCGCGTGGGATCGAGGGTGGCGCGGTTCTCGTCGAGGAGAGCGTCGAGAGTGGCGTCCTTGATGCGGCCGAAGTTGAGGGCGAGCGAGCCGACGTCGAGCGACGACGAGCTGTGCCACCAGAAGTACTGCTGGTCGAGATCGACGCCACCGTGGTTACGCCACTGGAACACCTCGAAGTTGCCGAGCAGGGCGGTCACGATGTAATTCGCCTGATCGATCTGGTCGATGGTGACCTCGTCGACGCCAGCCTCTTCCCACCAGCCCTTCTGGTAGTTGGCGATGACCAAGTTGGTCGCATCGGTCGTGGTGGCCAACGCGATCTTCAACTCGCCAGGGTTCTCGGCCTTGTACTCCGCGATGAGTTCCTGGGCCTTGGCCATGTCCTGAGCGAGCGGATAGCCCGAATCCTCGAGGTAGCCGACCTGGTCGGGCGAGAACGGTCCGTTGGCCAACTGGTTGACACCGAAGCTCACGACCTCGTTGACGGTCGCGTTGTCGGTCGCGTAGGCGAGGGCGCAACGCACGCGCTGGTCGGCGATCGCCGATCCGTCCTTGGTGACGTGCAACAAGGTGTAGGCGGTTTCGCCGTTCTTGGTGATCTCGATCGTGCTGACATCGCTCGAGCCACGGAACTCGGTGATCACTTCGCCGCTGCCCGTGTGCAGCACGTCGATGTCGCCAGCCTTCAGAGCGTCACGACGCTTCAGACCGTCGACGATCGGGATGAACTCGATCTCGTCGAGGTACGGGTACGGAGCGTTCCAATAGTTGGCGTTCTTGGTGCCCTTGTAGTACTCGTTCGGCTTGTAGTCGGCGTAGACGAACGGACCGGTGCCGACCGGCTGCGACTGCAGGGTTGCGTCGGCGTCGGAAGCGGCGAGCCACGTGGGCGAGGCCATGTAGCCGATCTGCCCGGTGAGATACCACGTGAACGTGGCCCAGGGCTTCTTGGTGGTGACGACGGCGGTCATCGGATCGGCCGGGTCGACGGAGATCGACGCCATGTCGAGCAAGGCGGTCCCGGTGAGAAGGGCCGACTGGTGGCGGGAGATGTTGTCGACGATGGCAGCACCGTCGAAGTCGGTTCCGTCATGGAACTTCACGCCGGAGCGAGCCGTGATGCGCCACTCGGTGTAGTCGTCGTTGGGCGTGACCGACTCGGCGAGGTACGGGTGCGGCACGTTGTCGGATCCGGGGATCATGAGCGTGTCGTACACGGTACGGGCGACCATGTGGCACGAAATGGCGCACACCATCTGAGCGGGCGTCCAGGGCGACGACGTGTCGGCCTCGATACCCATCACCAACTTGCCACCCGGAACGGGTGTCTCGTCATCGGCCGGCGGCTGAGTCGCCGGTGCCGGTTCCGTGGTTTCGGCCGGAGCCGACGTCTCCTCGGAACCTCCGCCACTCGACGAGCCTCCATCGTCGCCACCACACGCCGCGGCCAACAGACCGAACGTGACGGCGACGGCGCCGATCAGAACACCAGGCCGACGCCTGGCTGACGCTGATTTCACGAATCCCCCCTTGTCTTGCGAAGTTCCGGATGGAACTCCGATCTGAAACGTCATGACGACAGGGGTCCGGTACCGACCAGCGACCCCCTTCGCCGGTAGACATCCGTCAATCTAGTTGTCTGGGGCACGAGGTCAAGGAGTCGGTGGAGATTGTTCACCGGAATGAAGCCGACTGGTCCGGGCCGGTGTCGGGCAACATCGTCGGCGGGCAACATCCTCGGGCAACATCGTCGGGTAACACCATCGGGCAACATGTCCGGGTGAAGAAATCGTGGCGCGTTCGAGTCGATGGCATCGCCGAGCCGCGTCCGGAACGCCTGCCGCCCTCGGCCCGCCATCGTGAGGCGATCCTGGCTGCTCACGCCGACGCGGTGAGTCGTCGTTCTCCCACGTATCGAGATCCGATTTCTCACCTGTCGGTCTTCACGGCGGTCTTCCTCGCCGACCGGGGTTACTGCTGCGAGAGCGGATGCCGCCATTGTCCGTTCGAGGCCGAGAACGGCACTGCCGACTAGGTTGTCGACGTGGTCGACAGTCTCCGACGCCAGCTTCTCGTCCGCAGCAATCGCGAGGTCGACTTCGGCGTCTGGCCGTCCGATGACACCCTCGGCTGGAACAAGGACGGAGCCAAGGGCGAACTCTCCAAGGTGATCGGTCAGATGGCCTTCGTTCAGCACCGCTTGATGGCCGAAGCGCAGCAGAGTTTGCTCATCGTGCTGCAGGGACGAGACGCGTCGGGGAAGGACGGACTCGTCCGCCACGTCATGACCGGCATGAACCCGGCTGGCGTTCGCGTCGTCAACTTCAAGGTGCCCGCGGGCGTCGAGAAGCAGCACGACTATCTCTGGCGGTGTCATCAGGCCTGCCCGGCTCGGGGTGAGGTCGGGGTCTGGAATCGGAGCCACTACGAAGACATTCTCGTGCCGCGGGTCAAGGGCCTCGTTCCGGAGAAGGTGTGGCGGGCGAGGTATCGCCACATCCGCGACTTCGAGCAGATGTTGAGCGACGAAGGCACTCGGATCGTGAAGTTCTACTTGCACGTCTCTCACGAGGTCCAGCGTCAGCGCCTCCAGAAGCGAATCGACAACCCGGAGAGCAGTTGGAAGCACGATCCGAGCGACCTGTCCGATCGCGAATTGTGGCCGTTGTATTCCGAGGCGTACTCCGAACTCCTTCGTGAGACCTCGCGGCCGCACGCCCCGTGGTTCGTGATTCCGGCCGACAACAAATGGGTCCGCGACCTGGCGGTGGCCAAGATCGTCCTCGACGAACTTCGCTCGATGAATCCGCAACTTCCCCTGCCCGAGAAGAACCTGAAGGGCATCAAGGTTCTCTGAGGCGTCGACACTCGGGTGCCGGCCGTTCGACGTCTCGTCGGCTTTTTCTCGATCGGTGGCCGAGCCGTCTACATTTGCGGTCGTAGGAGCCAGAGCGGGGAGAGAACGTGACCGACGAACGTGAGATCATGTCGTGGGAGATCTTCGGCGTCGCGTCGCAAGCGCTGGCCCAAGCGGTGGCCGACGACGGCTACGAGCCCGACATGATCCTGTCGATCGCGCGCGGCGGGCTGTTGATCGGTGGCGCCCTCGGCTATGCCCTCGCCGTGAAGAACGTCTACACCATGAACGTCGAGTTCTACACCGGCGTCGACGAGCGACTCGAGGTGCCGCGCATTCTTCCCCCGGCCCCCGATTTCGTCGATCTCGCCGATGCGCGAATCCTGATCGCCGATGACGTGGCCGACACCGGGCACACCCTGCGCAGCGTTCAGGACTTCTGTGCCGGCAAGGTCGGAGAGGTGCGGACCGCGGTGCTGTACGAGAAGCCTCATTCGGTGGTGCGCGCCGATTACGCCTGGAAGCGGACGTCGCTCTGGATCAACTTCCCGTGGAGCGACAAGGAGCCGGTCATCGATCGAGGCGTGCGCGATTTCTGATCGGGCCTCGAGGGGTTCACAAACTGCGTAGCACGGTGGTCGCGCAATGCCGACCACTCGCTCCCCAGATCCCGGCTCCGGGGAACGTGGCCGCACCGCACAGGAACAATCCCGGCACGTCGGTGCGATAGCGGGTGAGTTCACGCGGCCTGCCACGCAGCGCTGCGATCGGACCGCCGGCGAAACTGGTCGCGTGACCTTCGGGCATGTGGAAGTCGGTCTCGTATCGGTCGGGTGTCATGGCACGCCACTCGCCGAGTCCGTCGAGAAATCCCGGTTGCACGAGGGTCGCATATCGATCGAGCCATCGACGTGGTTCGGATGACGTCGACCATCCGCCTGGATGGTGATACGGGGTGAAGAGCACTTCGAGGCTGAAGACGTGGCGGCTGGGTGGCGCCATGGAGGGATCGAGGACCGTTGGCACGTTGGCGAACATCACCGGACGTCTCGCGACCTCGCCACGCTCGATGGCGAGCCACGCTTGGTGCATCTCGGCCACCGACGGCACGATCATCGCCGACGGAACCATCGCTCGATCGACGTCCGAACCATGGATCATGTCGCGATCGATCGCCGAATAGATCGGAACCTCGTCGACGATGGCATCGATCTTGCTCTCGTAGCCGGCCTGGTGCGGCTGGGATCGCCAACGTTCGATGGTGGCGTCGGCACTCGCCGGTGGATTCCTGAGCCATTCGAGCAAGGTGCGTCGGGGGTCGGCTGCCGACACCACCACCTTGGAACGGATGACATCGCCGGTCGAGGTGCGCACGCCGATCGCGCGTCCGCCGTCGACGACGATCGTCTCCACGGCGACACCGGTGAACAGGTGTCCGTCCGCCGCTGTGAAGGCCGACGCGAGCGAGGCCGCGAGTGCACCACTTCCACCGACCGGTCGACCGACCTGAGCGACGTGGCGGAACGCGAAAGTCAGTGCTCCGAGCCCGGTGCCGGGTAGTTCCGGCGAGAGACCCCAGACGATCGGGCCCGTGGCGAGGGCCGGAGCGAAGACTCGCTCGTCGCGGAAGAACGATCGCATGACATCGGCCGCACTCATCGAACTCCAGCGCAGGAGGTTGCGAACTCCGCGGCCTCCTCGTGACACGACCGTGCGGACGAGCGACCCTCGCCATGGTCCGGCCGCGGCGGCATCGAGGACCAGCCGGGCGATCGGCACGGCGACCTCGGCGTAGCGTCGATAGTTGTCGGCTTCATCGGGGTAGGTGCGGCGTAATTCGTCGACGGTGTCCTCGACGGACTTCCACACGGCCCAGGCGGGGCCGCCGTCCCACGAGAGGTTGAGTTGAGATGGCTCCACGTCGAGATAGCGCAGGCCGTGTTCGGCAAGGCCGAGTTCGTCGTGGACCGGTGTCGTTCGAAAGGTGATGTGGTCGCAATTGCAGATGTTGACGACACCTCCCCCGAAGGACTCGGATGCCGAGCACCCACCGACGTCGGAACGGGCTTCGAGGAGGGCGACCGACAGGCCGGCACGAACCAGATAGTTCGCGGCGATCAGGCCGTTGTGGCCGGCACCGACCACGACGACATCGCAGGTGGAGGGAAGCTCGCTCATCAGGGCTCGATTCTCGCACGGTGTCGGCGGACGGCAAGTAAGGTCGCAACGTGTCCCGTCACATCGAGCACCTTCGCGGTCCCGACGTCGCGTCGATGATCTCCGAGACCTCGGTGATCATCCAGCCCCTCGGGGCCATCGAGCAGCACGGGCCCCACCTTCCGCTCAGCACCGACCTGACCATTGCGACAGCGGTTGCCGAGGCGGCCGTCCCCCTGGCCGTTGCCGAGGGGGTCGATGCCTGGCTCCTTCCGCCGCTCGCCTACACGAAGAGCAACGAGCACGCATGGAACGCCGGGACGATCTGGTTGTCGGCGCGCACGATGCTGTCGGTTCTGGAGGACGTCGGCCGATGTGTGGCCGCGACACGGGCTCGCAAACTCGTGTTCTTGAACGGGCACGGCGGAAACAGTGCTCTCGTGGCCATGGCCAATCGAGAGTTGCGTTTGCAATTCGGCCTCGAGACCTTCCTGGCTCACCCCTCGCAACCGGCCGATCAGGGAGGTGCGTCGCCCCCGTCGGAATTGGGAATGGGAGTTCACGGAGGCACCGACGAGACGTCGATGATGCTGCATCTGCGTCCCGAGCTGGTGGACATGTCGAAAGCGGTTCGTGACGTGCCCGAACACTTGGCGGCGAACCGGCACGTGCGATTCGGCGGTTCGGTTGCGTTCGGCTGGTTGAGCAACGATTTCGGTGATCACGGGCACATCGGCGACCCGACCCACGCCTCGGCCGAACTCGGACGCCAACTGTTCGACGGGGCCGTGTCGACGTTCGTCGAGGTGTTGACCGAAGTGGCTGCTTTCCGGCACCGCGCCTGACCCGGAGCTCACGAGTCCGGGACGCGAGAACGGGGCCGGTTGCCCGACCCCGTTCTCATCGATTTCCCGAAATCGCCGTCGGTCAGAGACCGATCGACGTGTCGATGAATTCGTTGGTGTAGATCTGCTCGGCCGTGAGGTCGGCGGGCACACTGAGCCCCGCGTTCTTCATCTGCTCGAGAACCTTGTCGGCACGCTCGAGATCGAAGTCGCCGAGGGTCGAGTTGGCACCGTTGCCGACGAGTCCGAGTTCCTTCTGGGTCTGCACCGAGTACTCGGCGACGCCTTCGCCGTACACCCAGAAGTCAGCGAACTTCTCGACCGCATCGATGATGATCGCGTTGGCGCGCGCCGGATCGGCGATGAAGTCGATGGCGGCCTGCTGGACGATCGGTACGAGCTTCGTCAAGCAGTCGGACAGTTCGTCCTTCTGTGCGGCGCGGATCGCCAGCGGAGCGGCGTAGATCTCGAAACCGGCGTCGTGGATCAATTCGTACGCGACGTCCTTGCCCCACTCGGTGAACTCGTTCTTGTACTGCCACGGTTCGGCCGATGCGAATCCCTGTTGGGCGATCTTGCCGCCCTCGGAGATGAATCGAGTCGGTGCACCGTCGTACGAGGGGTCGATCTGGCCTTCGTCGACGACACCTTCGGCCACGAAGACCTCGAGGAAGGTTCCGCCTCCGAAGACGTTCATCGTGATGCCGGCTTCGCCGAGATCGGCGATCGTCTTCACGTCGGGGTATGTCTCGGGATCCCACATGATGATCTGGGGATTGATCTCGAGCGGTGCGACGACGGCGAGCGTTTCGATCGTGTCGAAGCTGAATGCCGCATCGTCGGTCGAGATGTACCCGAGAGTGATGGAATCGTCCTGGGCCATCGTCGCCGAGACGGGCTGGTAGCCGATGGCGGGACCGCCGGTGCGCACCTCGATGTCGACGCCGGTGTCTTCACCTGCCGAATCGACGAGCGAACCCTTCACGACTTTCTTGGCGGTGTCGACGGTGTAGTCGGCTCCGACCATCTGATACAGCGCACCGTGCTCGGACTCCGGGAACCAGTCGGTCTGAATCGCGACCGTGGCCGGACAGATCTCCGACAGCGATCCTTCGCCTCCCGACGCTCCTTCGGAGTCGCCTCCGTCGTCCCCGCCGCAGGCCGCCAACGCGACGAGCGGAGTGACCATCAACAAGGCCACGGCCTTTTTGTTCACCCTTCTCACATGTCCTCCCCGGAATCTTCTGTCGTCGGCACTCGCCGAACGAGCCAAACCTTAGTTCTCGTTCCACCGCGGCTCGTCCGAACGACGAATGGTTGTACGAAAACTTCACGTCCCGGAAACGAGCGAGGCACAGGTCGCTTTCCAGGGCATCGACCACCGGCGACTACGCTTCGAACGTGAGCCAGCCGGCTCGGGAGACCTGATGACCGAAACCGCACTGTCATTCCGCCACGTGTCGATGACCTTTCCCGATGGGACACGGGCGCTCGACGACGTGTCGTTCGACGTGGCGAAGGGCGAATTCGTGACCATCGTGGGTCCGTCCGGCTGTGGCAAGTCGACCCTCCTCAAGATCGCATCGGGCCTTCTCGACCAAACGGCCGGCGAGGTCGAGGTCGATCGCGATCGGATCGGCTACGTCTTTCAGGACGCGACGCTCCTGCCTTGGCGGACCGTTCGCCGCAATGTCGAGTTGCTCGCGGAGCTGCACGGGATCGACAAGGGCGAGCGCGCACGTTTGGCCGAGGACGCCATCGAGTTGGTGGGTCTGAAGGGATTCGAGAACCACTATCCGCGTTCGTTGTCGGGTGGGATGCGAATGAGAGCGTCACTGGCCCGAACGTTGACCCTGAAGCCACCTGTCTTCCTCTTCGATGAGCCCTTCGGTGCCGTCGATGAGATCACACGTGAACGTCTGAACGAAGAGACCCTGCGATTGTTCGAACAAGAGCGTTTCGCCGGACTGTTCATCACTCACTCCATCAGTGAGGCGGTCTTCCTGTCGACGAAGGTCTACGTGATGTCGGCACGCCCTGGACGGTTGGTTGCCTCGTACGACGTTCCGTTCGAGTACCCACGTCGTCCGGAGATCCGATTCGACGCCGCCTTCGCCGAACTGAGCGGCCAGATCAGCCAGGCCCTTCGAGGAGCGCACACGTGACACCCGACGACGGCAAGTCTCTCGATCCGGTGAACTTCGACCCGGTCGAAGCGATCATCGCCGATGCCAGTACTCATCCCGAATCGCGGCGCACGCGATCAGCGGTTCTCGCGTCGGTCCTGCTGCCTCCGGTGATGATCGGTGTCGCCATCATCGGAGTCTGGTACCTCATCAGTTACGGCGTCCTCGAACCCCGTCGGCGTTTTCTGTTGCGTCCACCGCACGAGGTGTGGCAAGTCGGCTTCGCCGACTGGGACAACTTCTCGACGATGTTGGAAGGCATGTGGTCGAGTTCGAAGGTGGCTTTCTGGGGCCTTCTGATCGCCATCGCACTGGGCTTTCTGCTCGCCATCTTGATGAGTCAGGCCAAAGTCGTGGAACGAGCCATCTTCCCGTATGCCGTGGTGCTCCAGGCGATTCCGATCCTGGCGATCGTCCCGCTCATCGGTTTCTGGTTCGGTTACGGGTTCGCTTCGCGAGTCCTCGTGTGCGTCATCATCGCCCTCTTCCCGATCGTCGTGAACACTCTCTTCGGGTTGTTGTCGGCCGACCAGGGCATGCACGACCTTTTCACTCTGCACAAGGCCAGTCGTACGACGCGTCTGCGTCGGTTGATGTTTCCGGCTGCACTGCCAGCGGTGTTCGCCGGACTCCGGATCTCCGCAGGCCTGTCGGTGATCGGAGCGATCGTCGGTGACTTCTTCTTCGGTCAGGGAGAAGTGGGCATCGGACAGTTGTTGAAGCGTTACGCCAACCGACTCGAAGGTGAGCAGTTGTTCGCGTCGGTGATCCTGTCGAGTGCGCTCGGCGTCGGAGTCTTCTTGTTCTTCGGCTGGCTGTCCGGTCGTCTCGTCGGCAAGTGGGCCGGAGAATCACGCGGACGGTGATCCGAGGGTCGGCCGAATGTCGTACTCGACATCGGTTCGCTGCCGCCAGAGGGCCGGCACGATGTCGCGATACGCGTGAACGATTCCTCGATACGGAGTCGGTAGATCGTGCCGCAGTAGGTGGTGCAGTCGGGGCAGGTTGTGGTAGGGCACGGCCGGGTACATGTGATGCTCGAGGTGGTAGTTCATGTTGAGGTACAGGAACCGAAGGATCGGATTCATGTACACGGTGCGTGTGTTGAGCCGATGGTCGAGGACGTTCTCGGCCAGACCCGCGTGTTGCGTCGTCCCGAAGACCACGAGCAACCAGCGGCCGTAGAGGGACGGGAGGCCGATGAGCATCAACGGCAGAAGGCTCGTCGTGATGATCGACCACACGATGACCGTCGACCAGATCGCGACGTGAACGCGTCCCCAGAAGATCGCCCGTGAAGCCTCGCGAGGGGGGACGTAGTCGACTTCGGCGGGCGTGAGTCGGCCACGAACGTTGGCGACGTACTTGATGAATTCGGCACGTGCGCTGAGTAGGCCGAGGAGGTCGGCGGCGATCCGCCAGAAACGAACCGGACGTGGGTACGCGATCTCCGGATCACGCCCGACGACGATGGTGTCGGCATGGTGTCGGTGGTGGCTCCACCTCCACGAGATCGGCTCACGAACGTCCATGAACGACGCCAGGTGATAGATCGCGTCGTTGGCCCACCTCGAGCGGAAGGCCGTTCGATGCCCGCACTCGTGCCATCTTGCGTCGGACGCCGAACCATAGAGCGTGCCGTAGACGACAGCAGCTGGAAGCGTCCACCACGAGAACCAGGTGGCCACGAGCCACCATCCTCCGAGTGCGGTGAGAGCGAGCCAGAGAAGGGTGTGAACGGTGGCGGGGGAATTGCGCCGCTTCATGAGGACGAGCAATTCGTCACGATCGATCGGTGAGCGGTACCAATCGGCACCGGCCAGGCCCCGTTCGATCGATCGGTCCCGTTCGGGTCCGGTGAGCGAATAGTCCAGGGTCACGACCGAATCCTAGGGTCGGTTACTGTCGGGCTGATGGTGATCGAGTGGCTCACTTTCGACGTGGCCGACGACGAACTTGTCGAGTGGCTCTCCGTCGAAGAGGGAGTGTGGTCGCGGTTTCTGGAACAGCAACCCGGTTTCCTACGCAAGGAGATGTGGGTCGAACACGGTGAATCCGGGCGTGTGCACGCCGTGATCTGGTGGTCGAGCACGGAGGAGTGGAAGCGGATCACTCCCGAGACCGTGGCCGACGTCGATCGCGCGATGGGTCGGCATTGGAGGAGTTGCACGATGCGGGTGTTCGACGTCGTGCGGGACCGCTAACCGTGGGCGCCCGAAGTCGTCTCTCGTAAACGGTCGATGGTCGCGATGGCGTCGTCGGTCATCGCATCGAGGTCGCCGCCATCCACGAGTGCCAGACCGAAGCTGTCGGGTCGAACGGTCTCCACGCTCGGGGCGAGTCGGGTCGCCACGTCGCGGGGTGAACCGGAGATCGACCAGTTGTCCGGTGGCGTCGAAAAGCGCACCGAAACGTAGTGAGCGACCGAGATCGGACGATGTGATCGAGCGGCTTCGAGAGCGAGCGGGAGGGACTCGTCGTCGAAACCCGACAGGAAGACCCCGTCGGCTTCGCGCGACGCCATACGGTTCATCTGCGGTCCTCGGGCTCCCACGAATTGTGGAACGGGTCGTGGCGGAGAGGCGTGCGGAGGGGGCGAGTACTCGGGAGTCATGTCACCGTTCATGACGGCACGGGCGATGCGCAGAGCATCGCGAACCAACCCCACCGGACGATCCGTCGTCAGCCCGAAAGGTCCGAGTGATTCGTGGCCACCGACCCCCCAGCCGAGGGTGAGGCGACCGTTCGCCAGTTCGTCGACCGTCATGGCGGCCGATGCGACTGCTCCGGGATGGCGGAGCAAAGGTGAAGTGATCCCGACGCCGAATCGAATGGAGTCGGTTCGCTGGCTGGCCGCTGCGAACAGCGACAGTGGTTCTCGGGCGACTCCTTCGTCGGCGATCCAGACCTCGTCGATCCCGGCTCGGTCGAGTTTCACGATCGCATCGACGATCCGATCGGCTGGTGCCACCGGATAGAGCCAGACCCCGAATCTCACGGGGTGAGTCTCGCAGGTCGGCACGTCGCCGTCGCCGTGCGACCGCCGTCGTGACAGGATGACGGCATGGCTCGACGAGTGCTCCGTGACGGTCGCGATCGAACCGGCCGTCCGGTCGACATCGCGGTCGACGACGACGGAGTCATCGTCGAGGTGGGCCCACGTCTGGTGGTGAACGTCGATGACGACGTGATCGATCTCGACGGCTGGCTACTGATGCCCTCGTTGGTCGAGCCGCACGCCCATCTCGACAAGGCACTCACCGCCGACACGGTCCCGAACCCTCGGGGCGACCTGATGGGAGCCATTGACGCATGGGTGGATGCGGCGACCCGTGGAGTGTTCGGGCTCGATGAGATGACCGAGCGGGCGATTGCGGCTCTGGAGAGACTGGTCGTGTCGGGCGTGACGCACGTTCGAACACACGTCAACGTCGGAGAGAGCGACCCGGACTTCGTGCACCTGCGGGCGGTGCGGGACGCCATCGACGAGATGCGCGACGTCGTACGGGTGCAAACCGTGGCCCTCATGCATTCGCCGTTGGCGGGATCGGCGGGTGCGACGAACCGCCGATACCTGGCCCAGGCTCTCGCCATGGGTGCCGACCTCGTGGGAGGTTGTCCGCACCTCGAGGACGACGGTCCCGGAATGATCGAGGTGGCACTCGACGCAGCCGCCGACGCGGGAGTCGGGCTCGACCTCCACGTCGACGAGACTCTCGATCCCTCGATGAGAACTCTCGAATCGCTCGCCCGCTCGGTGATGGAGCGCGGGGTGACCGAACCGGTCGCGGCGAGTCACTGCGTGAGCCTGTCGATGCAGGATCCAGCCGATCAAGAACGGATTGTTCGTGCGGTGGCGGCCGCGGGACTGTCGATCGTCTCGCTGCCGCAGACGAATCTGTTCCTGCAGGGGTGGAGTCACCCCGTTGCGACACCACGGGGAATCACTCCGATCGGCGTGCTGCGTCGTCACGGAGTGATCGTGGCCGCCGGTGGCGACAACGTGCAGGACCCGTTCAATCCGATGGGACGTTCGGACCCGCTCGAGACCGCGGCTCTCCTGGTGATGGCGGCTCATCAACGACCCGATGACGCCCTCGCCATGGTTGGTAACGAGGCTCGCCGAGTGCTGGGGTTGCGACCGGTCGACCTCGTGCCGGGAAGTTCGGCCGATCTGGTCGCGATCGACGCAGCGTCACCGCGTGCCGCGGTGGCCGAAGCTCCTGCGGCACGACGAGTGTTCCTCGGCGGGCGAGAGGTGGCCGTGACGAGCACCTCACGTCGAATCGTGCGTGGCCGCCCGTCGTCGAATTGACGACTGGTACTGTCGGGTTCGGAATGGAGGTCGCATGAAAATCGGAGCGTTCTTCTTCGGCGGAGTCGAAATGGACGACGCGGGTGGGGGACCCCCGCACCCCATGGATCGGCGATTCACCAACGATCAGATGTGGAAGGCCACTCTCGATTACGTGAACTCGGCGATCGAAGCCGACCGTTTGGGTTTCGATTCGTTCTGGACGACCGAACACCACTTCCAGTACGAGGGGTACGAAGTGATCCCCAATGGTCTGCTCATCTCGGCGTGGATCGCCGCGCAGACCAAGCGCATTCGTCTGGGCGCGATGTTCAACGTGGTTCCGCAGTGGAATCCGATGAGGTTGGCCGAGGACTTCGCGACGCTTCACAACTTGTCGGGTGGGCGCGGTGTTCTCGGGGTGGGTCGCGGAACGGTGCCGCGTGAGGTGCTCCACCTGAACGACAAAGGCGTGTCGATCGGATCTCACGACAACCCCGATCAGGCCGCTGACGATGCCCTCAATCGGGAAGTGTTCGAGGAGTCGATGGAGATCGTGCGACGGGCGCTCGACAACGAGACTTTCTCGTTCCAGGGCAAGCACTTCCAGATCCCGGTCCCGGGTATTCCCGATCGAGGCAGCACGGTGCAGGACCTCACCTTGGTTCCGCGACCGATCTATCCCTACGAGATCTGGCAGGCCGTCACGAGCCCTCCGACCCTCGACTACGTGGCGAGAGTCGGACACTCGGCGGTGTTCTGGAATCAGCACTACTCCTTCATCAAGCGCTTCTGGGATTCGTACGGTGAGAAATACGCGGCGGCCCACGGTTCGACGCCGGCAACTCACGAGAAGCGGATGCTCGTGATCTCGGTGCGCATCGAGGACTCGTACGAGAAGGCCCGGGCGTCAGCGACACCGGGACATGACGAATTCTGGAAGTTCCTCGGTCCGTACGGCTGGAGCCGCGGCTACATGGGTGAGGACGGAAAGCCGGCCAAGCCGGGTCTGATCCCGACTCTTCAGGAGTCGATCGACAACAAGACGATTCTGTTGGGAACGCCCGAGCAAGTCGCCGAGGGAGTTCAGTTCTACAAGGATCTCCTGGGCCTCGATCACCTGACGATCTTCCCGCACATGCTCGGTGACTCCTACAAGAAGGCGGACGAGCAGATGGCGCGCTTCATGAACGACGTGATGCCGCTCGTTCGATGACCGAACTCGACGAATTAGTTCGCGGCTTTCGACCTCACGATCCGGCTTTCGTGGCCGACCCATATCCAATACTCGGTGCACTTCGAGAGGCATCGCCGGTCTTTCGCAACGAGGCAACCGGCCAGTGGACGCTCACTCGGTTCGCCGACGTGTTCGAGACGTTGCGTGATCGTCGGTTGGGGCGAAGTCACACCCACGTCTTCTCCTACGAAGAGGTCGGTCGGCCGGCTCCCGATTCGCGGTGGGCGGCCTTCCAGCAGCACGAACGATGGTCCCTGTTGTGCCTGGAGCCACCCGATCACACGCGAATTCGGCGTCTCGTGTCGAAGGTCTTCACGCCACGAGCGGTGTCCGCTCTGCGGCCGGTCATCGACGGCCTGGCATCCGAACTGCTCGACGTCTGCGTCGAGAAGGGTCGATTCGACTTGTTGTCCGATTACGCCCAGCCGTACTCGGTGGCCGTGATCTGCTCGATGCTCGGAGTTCCCCGGTCCGACACCCGGGCGCTCCTCGATTGGTCGCACACCATCGTGAAGATGTACGAACTGTCGACACCCGATGAAGTGTGTCGAGCCGCTGATCGGGCAGCCGCCGACTACATCGCGTACACCAGAGATCTGATCGCGGAGAAGAGGCGTCGTCCCGACGGACAGTTGATCTCCGAACTCGCGTCGGTCGAGGACGACGGTGATGTTCTGACCGAGGACGAGATCGTCTCGACGACCATGGTGCTGCTCGAGGCAGGGCACGAGGCGACGGTGAACACGTTGGGCAACGGTGTCAAGGCTCTCCTGGAGCATCCCGACCAGTGGCGTCGACTCGTCGGCGGCGATGTCGATTCTCGCGTAGCCGTCGAGGAGCTGCTCCGGTGGGACGCTCCGCTCCAATTGTTCGAACGTTGGGTCCTGGAAGACGACGTGGTGATCGCCGGCCAGTCGATGGGTCGAGGTGACGAAGTCGCAATGTTGTTCGGTTCGGCACAACGAGATCCGAGACGATTCGACGATCCGGATCGATTCGACATCGGTCGGGGCGATCAAGCACACATCGGCTTCGGGGGAGGTGTGCACTTCTGTGTCGGAGCGCCACTCGCTCGTCAGGAGATCGCGGTCTCCTTGGCCGGCCTGGTCGAGCGGTGTCCCGAGCTGACATTGGCCGAGGAGCCGCGGTACCAGCCCAACTTCGTGATTCGTGGCCTGCAGTCGCTCATCGTGGACGCCGGCCGCTGACGCCGACCGGTCATCATGCGGTCGTCCAATATCCGTTGTCGCGAGCGACCCGCTTCAGGGTGGATGGATCGTCGGTCATGATGCCGTCGACCCCGAGATCGATGAGTCGCTGCATCTCGAGCGGATCGTCGATGGTCCAGACGTGAACCGGACGTCCGGCTCGACGAGCGCGGGCGACGGACGCCTCTGTCACCACCGTGACCGGACCTTGCGAGACGGGAACTTGGAAGCAATCCGGTGCCGACGGAACGAACCCGGCCAACCAGCACGCGACTTCGATCGGACTGGCGCTGGTGCACACGCGGGCCCGCCGGCGAATCGTCGACAATCGACGATGGCTGAACGATCCGATGCACACGCGATCGAGACACGAGTGACGATGGAGGAGTGCGAGTAGCGGCTCGACCGCGGCGTCACTCTTGGCGTCGATGTTGAATCGAGCGGACGGGAACTCCTCGAGCAGATCGGCCATGAGGGGAACGGGGTGTGCTTCGGCGACTCGTGCCGTCGCGACGTCTCGCCAGTTCAGATCGCCGATCCGCCCCGCGCGGCCGCACGTGCGACTCAGATCGTCGTCGTGGAACGCCACGAGCACTCCATCGGCGGTGGCGTGCACATCGGTCTCGAGATGGCGGAATCCGAGTTCGAACGCGTGACGGAAAGCGGCCATGGTGTTCTCGGGTGCGTGACCGGTTCCGCCGCGATGAGCGAAGGGGATGAAGCCGTTCGTGTGCTCGGAGGACAGATACGGATGCCGTTGCATTCCCTCAGTATCGTCGGAGACATGTCGTCGCAGCCGTCTCATCCCCTTCGTCTGGCCGCCGGAGTTCACTCGGGGAGTGGAGAGTCGTCCGAAGTCCGCAGTCCGTTCGATGGTTCTCTTCTCGCCACCGTTCCGGTGTGCACTCGACACGACGTCGATCGGGCGGTGAGTAGCGCCAAGGGTGCACTTGTGACCGGCCTTCCGCTCCATCGACGGGCCGCCATCCTCGACCGTGCGGCAGTCGTTCTCGCCGATCGCCGAGAAGAGTTCGCCCGAATCGTCGCCGCCGAGTCGGCCAAGCCGATTCGCACCGCACGGCTCGAGGTCGATCGCGCGGTCGGAACCTTTCAGTTCTCGGCGGCCGAGGCCCGCACCTTGGCCGGCGAGGTGATTCCCCTCGACGCTCTGGCGGCTGGGGAAGGAAAGATCGGTTTCACGATGCGGGTTCCGATCGGTGTCGTGGGTGCCATCGCGCCGTTCAACTTCCCGCTGAATCTCGTGGTTCACAAGGTCGGCCCAGCGATCGCGGCCGGATGCCCAGTCGTTCTGAAACCTGCGTCGCAAACACCACTGTCGTCGATCAGGCTGGCCGAAGTTCTCATCGACGAGTGCGGTTTGCCGTCCGACTTCCTGCACGTCGTCACCGGCGGTGGGGGGACGGTGGGTCAGGCGATCGTCGAACACCCCGACATCGCACTCGTGACGTTCACCGGCTCTCCTGAGGTGGGTTGGGGGATTCGAGCCCAGGCTCCGCGTAAACGGGTCGGTCTGGAACTGGGCAACAACGCTCCGGTGATCGTCGAACCCAGTGGTGACTGGCGGTCCGCCGCGTCCAAGATCCGAATCGCCGGCTTCAGTCATGCGGGTCAGTCGTGCATCTCGACCCAGCGCATCTTCGTCCACGAGACGATCGCCGACTCGTTCGTCGACGAATTGGTGTCGCAGGTGTCGACGCTCGTGGTCGGCGACCCGATGGACGACGCCACTGACGTGTCGTCTCTCATCTCGACGAGTGAGCGAGAGCGTGTGATCTCGTGGATCGCCGAAGCGGTCGAAGCGGGAGCTCGCGTGGCCTGCGGGGGACGGACCGATTCCAACGGGGTGCTCCTGCCCACGGTTCTGCTCGACGTGAGCCCCTCCATGAAGGTCTGCAGCAAGGAACTGTTCGGCCCGGTCGTGGCCGTTGCGCAGTACTCCGATGTCGACGAGGCCTTGCGACTCGCCAACGAATCCGATTTCGGATTGCAAGCGGCCATATTCAC
>VFQT010000821.1_pt1 | contig 41945 bp, 34 predicted proteins | sample 3512381 | NCBI WGS metagenome assembly VFQT01 (sample SAMN10412376, study PRJNA504923) | tailings metagenome | isolation source: Relicate 2 Philex TSF3 active mining site | place: Philippines: Tuba, Benguet | collected 2017-08-29 | reverse complement strand
ATCCGCGAATACATCGAACAACACAACGCTGACCCCAAAGCGTTCGTATGGACAGCAAAAGCCGAGGACATTCTCGAAAAGGTAGCCCGTGCCAGAGCTGCCCTGAATAAAAGCCCATCTGCGTGAGACACTACACTAGTTCGTTTCTGGCTGCCGGGTGACCAGAATCCGCCGGACGTCCCCTGCTGAGCGAAAAGAAGAGTGCGACGCCTGAGGTTCGTAGACGATTTGGCTGAGACTGCTACCATGGCAGCAGATCACGATTCTGAGCAGTTTTTGGCTCGAATCATCATCAACACCAACACACGCCCAAGAGCGAGACAATGAGCGAAGTGGAACCCAACAAACTGTACGATGCGGCCATGAAGTTGAAGTCGGCCGGGAATTTGGAAGGCTGCGTTGATGCCCTGAAAAGCCTGGTCGAAGCCCATCCGGGCCACGTCCAGACTCATATGGCCCTTGCCGTGTATCAGCAGAAGCTGGGCCGGTTTGAAGAGGCAATCCATCACGCGAAGAAGGTGACCGAACTAGCTCCGGAGGATGCGTTTTCGTTCACTCAATTGTCCGTCATCTACCAGCGATGTGGTAAGATCTTTGAAGCAGAAGACGCCATGGCAAAAGCACGTTTGATTCAGGGAACCCCACACCGCCACTAGCAAACCAGCGTCGTGGATCTCGCCAGAGATCCCTGGCCAAACCATGTAGTGGATCTCGCCAGAGATCCCAAAAACACCTAGTTTTTGCATTCAGGATTTTTGGCGAAATCCACTACGGGCCATGTGCTGAAATCAAAGGAGTGAAACTGGAATCCACTGTCCAGTTTCACGTGGAACTGGAGTTTTTCGCCTCAGGAAACGGTTCGAAGCTGAATCATGAAATCACTCGTGCTCCGGCAGGAACTGGTACTGGTTGCGATTCTGTTCATCGTGAGCTGCGGGCTTCGCTGGTGGCACCTGGACCGTGAAGCGATCGACCATTTCGACGAGGGCGTTTATTCGTCCGTTCTTTGGCACAACGAGCAAACCGGACAGTCCTACCCTTCGCGGGAGTTTTTTGCTCCGCCTGGATTGCCGTTCTGCATCTGGCTTTCTTCATGGATTCCGGGCCTCAGCGAAAAGGCCCCATTGGTGCCGGGACTGATTCTTGGTTCTCTGACACCACTGGTTTTTTGGCTGGCAGCGCGACGCTGGTTTGGGGTTCCCGCCGGTCTCTTTGCGCTATCCGTGTGTGGGCTTTCCGAGTTCCACATTCTCTATTCGCGGATGGCGATGACGGACGTTCCGGCGCTTTTCTGGATCGTCACGTCAGTAGCATTGGGTGTCGAGGCGATTGCTTCCGGTTCCACGAGAATCGCTACAGCGTCGGGGGTTTGCTGCGGAGTTGCCTGGTGGTTCAAGTACACAGGCTGGCTTCCAATTGCGATCCTCGGTTCCGGCAGTGCTGTGTGGTGGCTTTGGGTTGGTAGGAGATCAACTTCCGTGATCCAGGTGGCGAAGTGCCTCGTGATCATTATTAGTGTTGCTTTGGCTGTGTTTGCCCCATGGATTTGGGAACTGCAGTCAGTCGGCGGATACTCTGCGATCAGCCAGCATCATTCGGGGTTCATTGGAGGCTGGAAGAGCTGGTCAGACAATTTGGGGGAACAGTTCGCCTGTCAGTTTTGGCTGGACGGATTCTTTGGTGCCATGTCGATGGGGCTTGGTCTGCTGACCGCCGGGCTCGTTCGGTGGCGTGCATCAGTGGGTTCCACGTGGAACCTGGAGAAGCCTGGGGGTGAGGGAAAGACGAGCGGCACTGTTCACGCCTTATTGCTTCTGCGATTTGTCGCGGCTGCCGTTGCACTGTGGATTGTCACACTGCGAATCTGGACGCCGCTCATGTTGTGTTGTCTTGCAGCAGGCGGTGGTTCAGGAGTCGTTCTTTGGCCGGTTCTGCAGAGACTCTGGCGCCGTCGAACCACTCACGATACGACCGCGTCGTCAGAAAACGGGAGGCCGATGACGGAAGAAGATCTTCAGATCGCTCCGGCCATCGATCCTGCTCTGGGTTTCTGCGTTGTCGCATGCTGGTTCGGGGGAATGCTGGTCACGACCCCGCTTTATCATCCCTATTCGCGTCTCTTCTTTCCGTTTCTGGCGTCTGTCTGGATGGCGTCGGCCGCTGGTGTCGGCTGGTGGCTTGAATCGAATGTTAGCGTCGCACGGCGAGACCCGGCGGATTTGCCAAAGCGTTCGTGGGCCAACACGCTGGTGAATGCGATGCTGGCCGCCGCGGTGTTTTCTTCGTTCCTGCAGGTGAATCAGGATGACGAACTGGAAGTCATCAGCATCCGTGAGCTTTTGCATTCGTCGCTCTATCAGGGACGAACTTCCATCACGGCTGCCGCAACCAGCATCGCCAATGCGGTTGCTTTGAATGCAGACGGTCAGTGGGAACCAGCCGTTCCGAAGCTGACGGGTGAAACCATCTTCCCGGCGAACGTCAAGCCATCGTCCCTGCCGGAATTCGCTGAGATGTCTGCAGAGCAACGCTCACGAATCAAGGCCGTCGTTTACGTCTACGGCGAACCGGCCCTTCTCTATTACCTCAACCGCGACGGAATTCTGGCTCGCCCCGTGGCCACTCTTGATGTTCCGCCGCACGAAGGTGTTCCGACGTACTTGATTTTTGGACCCAATGCCAAACACAACGTCGGGTTCTGGGATGCGCTGGCGGCTCAGGAAACTGGTCTGCGGTGGCTTGTGGATGTGCCGTATCGGCCGGGTGAGATTTCGCTGCTGGACCTGTTTTCCACACGATGGCTGCGTTTGCATGAAGATGCGACCGTTCAGAATTTCGAAGTGTATCGCATTCGATCTTCTGGCAACTAAAAATCCTGCTGACTTGCTGAGTTGCGTTTTGACGAATGGTGGCCGCTTCGCCAGGATGTCCCTACTGACTTCCTCTTCATTGACGTTTGCAGGAACCTGGCAATGGCAACTTCCGACTTCAAGGTGATTCCGGATGACAACGAACTTGATCGTCTGAAGCGGGATTTGGCATTTCATCCGGCCGATGCGGCGAAGGCACGCACTCTCAGTCCCGAACAGGTTGAGACCTACAACGAAAAGGGCTTTGTTCGCCGTTTCGTTGTTTATGAACCGGCTCAGGCGGAACAGATCCGAAGCTACTTCGATCGACTGCTTGAGAAGACGGTGGCCTCGGGCGGGAACAGCTATTCCATCAGCACAGCTCACATGAAATACGCGGGCGTCTATGACATCCTGACAAACCCAGTGATCATCAATCACGTCGCGGATTTGCTCGGAGACGATGTCGTTGCATGGGGCTCGCACTTCTTCTGCAAGATGCCTGGTGACGGTCGAGCTGTTGCATGGCATCAGGATGCGAGCTACTGGCCGCTTTCACCGTCCCATGCTGTCACCGTGTGGCTGGCGATCGATGACGCGGACCTCGACAACGGCTGCATGAAATTCATTGCTGGCTCGCATCATTCCGGTCACCTCACGTATCGCAAGAGTTCACCGGAAGAACATAACGTGCTGGACCAGACGGTGGAAAACGCGGAGTCCTTCGGTCCGATTGTGATCGATGATCTGAAGGCCGGAGAAGCCTCGATTCACAATGACCTGCTGCTTCACGGCTCCGAGCCCAACATGTCAACTCGCCGTCGGTGCGGACTGACCCTGCGTTACGCGGCGGCCAGTGTTCGCGCGGGGATGAACTGGAATGAAAAGGGCATCGTTGTGCGAGGCGTGGATCCTTCGGGCCACTGGAAGAATCCGGCTCGTCCCGAGGTGTATTGATCGCTTCAGGGCACGTTCCCAGGTTTCTGCGAATCTGACTGGCAAACTTAATGTCGGCTGAAACTCCACGAGAGACGTGCGGTACTTCGGAGACGCGACCAGCCGTTTGCTGTGGTGCGAGAACTGTCCGACCACAGTCCGTTTGTCTTCCTTGCCCAGCGAAGCTGAATATCTTTCTGGAAGTCCTGAAACGCCGAGAAGACGGTTACCACGACCTCGATACCGTGATGCTGCGAACGCAGTTCTGTGACACGCTGACGGTCCGGGTTCGTGATGACCAGCAGCTCCGACTGAGATTTTCGGATTCGACTCCGGAACACCTTCGAACCGGTGTGCCCCTGGATGAGAAGAACCTGGTTCTCCGGGCTGCAGTCAGTTTGCGCGAGCAGTTTGGGATTCAGAAGGGTGCGGACTTTATCCTGCACAAACGGATTCCACCCGAGTCTGGTTTGGCGGGCGGCTCCAGCAATGCCGCCTCTGCATTGCTCGGACTTCGAACGTTATGGAAGCCCGATTTGCCCGATGCGGCGTTGCACGAAATCGCTGCCGCGCTGGGAAGCGATATCAACTTTTTGTTGAGCGGTGCTCGTGCTGCGAAGTGTAGTTCGCGGGGAGAAATCGTGACTCCGATTCCCATGAAAGGCAGCCTGTACTTTGCGGCCGTGCGACCGGATCCGGGGAACAGTACGGGAGCAGTCTTTCGTGGCGTCGACTTTGGATCCTCAAAGCAAAGCTCTGCCAGCGTTGTCGAATGCCTCACCAGTGGCGACTATCTCGCGATCAGTCAGAAGATCTTCAACCGGCTGACCGGCCCTGCGAGTCAGCTCAATGCTGAAATGCTGGAATTGATGCAGTCCATGGAACGCATCCTCCGGCGCCCAGTCTTCATGTCCGGCAGCGGCTCGACCGTGTTTGTTGTGTGCCAGCACCGTCAGCAGGCAATTCAGGATTTGCACGCGATTGAGGTTCGACTGCGACGAAAAGGGTGGCTTCTGGAGGTTTGACGCGAACACCGGGCGAGGCCGTGGTCTCGAAAGAACTCGCAGAAAACAACGGACAAACCAGGTCGTTTCCTGAAATGATGTTCGACGCTGGGTAACATGAGAGGCAGCTCGCCATCTTGACTCTGCACCTGTGACGTACCAGGTTCTTGCCGTGGAGTCTAAGCCTATGAAACCGTTCCGTTTACTGTTCCTCTGCCTCCTTGCAGGTTTCGTCGCGGGGAAGGCGCAGGCTCAGGAAGCCTCGTCGCCTGCCACAGTTGATCCGTCACTTTCGAAGCTCACGTCCGATTTTGTCGAAGCGTTCAATCAGCATTCGGCACAAAAGGTCGCAGAGCAGTTCTCTGAAGATGCTCAGGTCACCGACGGCGAAGGTGGTGTGTTGAATGGCCGTGCAGAAATTGAAGCTCGGTTTACCGCTCTGTTTGCGAGTTACCCGGAGTCAAAGATTGAAGTGCAGGTTCAGACTCTGCGTCAGCTGGCTCCGGACATTGCCGTGGAAGATGGCGTGACCCATGCGCAGCTGGCTGCTGACCAGACTCCGACTCGCTCCCCTTATTCGCTTGTCTATCTTCGAAAGGGAGACAAGTGGCACATCGCCAATCTTCGCGACTTCGAAGAGCAGGCCGTCGGCACCGCTCACCATCATTTGCTCGCACTGGGGTGGCTGGTTGGAGAATGGGTTGATGAGAGTGCAGAAGGTCGCGTGGAGACTTCCTGCAAGTGGTCAGAAGATGGCAACTTCCTGCTCCAGGATTATGTCATTCGAGCAAAAAATGAAATGACGCTGAAGGGAACTCAGCGGATTGGCTGGGACCCGGTTCGCAAGGCGTTCCGTTCCTGGGCCTTCGATCACAGCGGAGCCTTCACGGAAGGAACATGGACTGCGGTCCAGACGGGATGGATGATCCAGGTGGAAGGAGCGACGGCTGACGGCAGTCGCGCAACCGCCACACGAATGCTGACACGCGTGACTCAGGATTCCTATCAACTTGAAACAAATAACATCGCTGTCGGCAATGAGCTTCATCCGGCCACGGCCGTTCGCATTGTACGGCGTCCGCCAGCTCCGGCGTTGACTGAGAAGTAGGCAGCAGTCGTTGCCTTCAGGGCAACCGTTGGTCCGATCTGCGATCAGATCGCTCGACCCTTCCGAAGAATTCAATCGGTGCAAACTGAAACAAGGGCATGACGATGAAAAAATCTCCCTGGCTTGTGTTGTTACTTTCCGCGGGGTGTCTCGTAGCTTCTACAACGACCTCGTTCGGCTTTGGACGCGGCGGGTTTGGCGGTGGCATGGGAGGCCGAGTTGGTGGTGGTGGTGGTTTCGGCGGCGGCGGCGGCGGGTTCAATGGAGGCGCTCGGAACTTTGGAGGTGGCGTGGGAAGCGCTCCATCGTTCAATCGTCCCCAGATTCCTCAGGGAGGTGTGGGCAATCGAGGGTTTGGCGGCGGTGGCGGAGTCGGCGCACAAGGGCTTGGCGGACAAGGACTTGGGAACCGTGGCTTGGGTGGCCAAGGTCTTGGAGGGCAGGGCCTCGGCGGGCAAGGGCTTGGTGGACAGGGTTTAGGTTCGCGGTTGCCAGAAGGACGAAGTCCACTGCAGGACGCGCGACCGGGACTTGGAAACGGCGCTGGAGCAGATCGCCTTCAGGGACTGGGGGCTGCGAACGGCCTGGGTGGCGCAAACCGGCTGGGTGCCAATGGACTAAACGGCACGAATCGCGATTTCAGTGCGCTGCGAGCACAGGCGCTGGAGTCATCTGGCCGCTTGCCAGGGCTGGACGCCGGATTCGGTCTCGGAGCGGATGCGGCCGGCAGTCGGGCGCAGACGTTGCAACAACGTCAGGGAGACCTTAGTCAACGGCTTTCATCTGGTCGCGAAGACTGGCAGTCTCACCGGCAGGACATGCAGGGCAACCGACAGGACTGGCGAACCAACAACCGTGAAGACTGGCAGGACTGGACGAACAACACGATCGCCAATCATGGTGACTGGTATCACGACTGCTGGCATGACAACTGGTATCCTGGCTCCAGTTGGAACTACATGTGGAACAATTATCCGGCGGCCGCGGCATTCGGTGTCACGGCCTGGGGAGTCAATCGCATCGGATATTCGTGGGGCTATTGGGGCTATTACAATCCCTACTACACTCCTTCAGCCACCTACAACTATTCCCAGCCCATCGTGATCTATCAGTCATCCGGTGCTCCATCGGCAAGCGGCGATGCAGCTCCGCCGGTGCAGACATCTGATCAGAAGATTGCGGAGCGTGAACTCGCGAAGGCCCGAGATGACTTCTACAAAAACAATTTTGAAGAGGCATTGAAAGGAGCTGACCGGGCGGTACGTCATTCTGAACATGATGCAGCGGTCCACGAGTTCCGGGGACTGACGCTGTTTGCTCTGCGACGATATGCGGAGTCCGCTGCTGCTGTTTACGGTGTTCTGTCAGCCGGTCCGGGTTGGGACTGGACCACAATGAGCACTCTGTATTCTTCAACAGACGTCTACACCGGACAGCTGCGAGGACTTGAAGAGTACACGAAGACCAATCCCGCTTCGGCCGATGCTCATTTTCTGCTTGGCTACCACTACCTGATTGCCGGACATGCAGAGCAGGCAAATGGCCAGTTCGTGATGGCTCAGAAGTCGAACCCGGATGATCGACTGCTGAAGCAACTTGCGGCGATGACGACTCCACCGAAACCCGCTGGCTCAGATTCTTCAGCCTCAGGTCCCGCACCGGCCGCAGATCCTGCGACAACGGATGCAGGAGATTCGTCCCCGACGAAGAAGCCAATTGCCAAAGAGGCGCTCTACGGACACTGGAAGGCGTCACAACAGAACGCAAATTTCGACCTGACCATCAAGGAAGACGGTTCATTCGTGTGGCTGTTCGAACGAGACGATCATCGTCAGTCGGTCCGTGGCGTGTTCGCGGTCGATCAGAACCAGCTTGCTCTGCAGCCCGATGCGGGCGGAGCGATGCTGGCCGATATCACGATGTTTGGTACCGACGAAATGCAGTTCAAGATGATCAGCGGCGATTCGACCGACACTGGAATGCGATTCAAGAAGGTGAAGTAGCCGAAATCGGGAGGGCGAGGCTCGGGCCTTGAACACCTGCAAAAAAGAAAGAAGCCTCGCTGAAAACAGCGAGGCTTCTTTCGTCATTTGTCACCAGTTTATGTCGATCGGGCCGCGCCTTTGGCGAGGGCATCGCGGATCTCACGCAGCAACAGGACATCTTCCGGCGGTGCTGCCGGAGCAGTCGGTGCAGCTGGTTTGTCCAGTTTCGTCTTGGCAGTGTTCATCACCTTGATGATCAGAAACAGCGCGAAGGCGACGATCAGGAAATCGATCGTTGACTGAGCAAACGGGCCCCACGCGATGTAGGGCTGGCCGCTTTTCACTGCGGCATCCAGAGAGGCTGGCTTTTCACCTTCACCCAGCCAGAGGAACTGAGCACCAATGCTGGCGCCCTTTTGGAAGTAGCCAATGATCGGCATCATAATGTCACCGACGAGCGATGACACGATCTTCCCGAACGCTCCGCCAATAATGATACCGACAGCCATGTCAACGACGTTGCCCTTCAGAGCAAAGTCCTTGAACTCTTTGATCAATCCCATTGCAGACACCCTGGTGAAGAGAAGAATTCGACGAACAGACAGGATTAACAGATTCTGCAGTGATGGGCCCATTCCTCGCGAAGTGCGAACGCACCAGACGCGCGAACATCGTCCTGCAGCCGAAGTATGGCGCCTGCCAGGGGGAATTCTCCACGTGTCAGCAAATTCACGTCGTCCCGAACCATCGACTTGTCCATTCCTTCGGACAGGGTAGTTCGGGAAGACTATTCCGCTCGAATCAGCCGGGGGGCTGCTCCGCTAGTTTGCAGCGGCAGGTGCAGCGGCGGGGGCATCAGGATTCGCAGCTGATGCCTGCGCCGGGTTCAGTTCGTAGCACACCATTTCAACTCCGTTTCGAGCAAACAGTTTGCCATCGGCCACGACGGGATGATTCCACGTCTTGCCATCGATTGCGTGGATTTTGGACAGCTCGGTGTGCTTTTCCGGCTTTGCCTCGACAACACTCAGGTCGCCCGTTTCCGAAAGAATGATGAGGTGACCAGAGGGCTTCACCAGCAGAACCTGGCCGCTGCCATAGCCACGGGCTCGCCACTTGACGTCTCCATTGGTGAGCTGAACACACATAAAGATGGTTCCATCAAATCCATAGAGATGACCTTCGTGAATCACGAAGTCGTTGAAGTACGGCTTGCACCGAGTCGTCGTCCAGGATTCGGAGACTTTCCATGCGTCGCTTTCCTTCGAAACATGAATCCGTCGAAGGCCAACGCCGAGTCCCGTTCCGATCAGGACATCGCTGGTTCCGTCGGCATTTGCCAGGACGGCAGGCTGTGTGATTCGAGCGATTCCGCCAGTCGGCCATTCGTGGGACCAAAGCACTTTTCCTGTGGCTGGCTCGACAGCAATGAGACCTGTGTCAGAGCAAAAGAGCATCTGTTCTTCATTGCAGATCGAACTGATTTGAGGAGAACAATACGAGAGCTTTCCGCAGGCCGCGGTCCACAGAACGTCACCGGAGTTTGCGTCAAAGGAGATCAGCCCCTTTCCATCAGCGCCGGCGAATGTTGTCACTTGTCCGTTGTGAACCAGAGGTGACGCGGAGAAGCCCCATTCCGGAATCTTCGCCCCGGTTTCCTTCACGACATTTCGCTTCCAGATTTCTCTGCCAGTTGCGGCGTCAAGGCAAAGAAGATCACCGCTTGCTCCCTGAACGTACAACTTGCCGTCGGCGAATGTCGGAGTTCCACGTGGACCGGCTCCCGCTACGGGTTCTTCAAAACGACTGACTGTCGCGACTTTCCAAACGACGTCTCCGGTCGTCGAGTTTCGGCAGATAATCAGCTCATTCTCACCCAGCTGTTCCTGAGTGATCACGTGACCGTCGACTACGCAGAATGATGACCATCCGGGACCGACAGACTGCCGCCAAAGCTGCTTCGGGGGAGACGACTTCCAGTCTGGCTGAAAGTCCGGAACGACCACGGAGCCGTCTCGAACGCTTCCTCGAAACTCCGCCCAGTCGGTCGGCTGCAGAGTCCATGCGGACGTTTCTGCTGGCGGTGCTGATTCCACGTTGCTGGCAGCGGAGGCGTTTGCTTTTGCCAGCAGACGTTCTTCCGGGCTTGGGTTCCATCGCCAGTCAAACTCAGACTGAAATTCTCCAGTGACTCCGTGAACCCGCAGCGAAGATAAAGCAGCGATCGTCAGAATCGAGATCGCCATCAGCCCTGCCGTTCGCACCTTGTTGAGGTCGCCGGCAAAGGCCAGCCATAGACAGGCAGCAGTGGTCCCGTACGGAACACCATACATGAGGATCACCATAAAGTTGACAGACTTGTGGCTCAACAAAAAGGGCAAACCCAAAGCGGCAAGTGCAGCTGCGACAGCCAGCGCACGCTGTGTCCCTGGAATGTGGCTTCGAAAACACCACCAGATCAGCAGTGTGAGGCCGCACAGAGCGGGAAGGAGCAGCCGGCTGAACATGAACGCAGCTATGGATTCCGATGCGACCGCTGCGATAACGGCCGGTATACCCCAGAGCACGATGAGTATTCCAATGGGAACTCGCCTGCGAATCTGGCTCTGAGGGTTGGAGACAGCTGTGCCTGGAATGAACGGATTTGGTACTTCAGGCGCGGGAGCATTCGATGACATTTTGAGGTTCCGGGGCACAGTTCAAAGAACATCACTGCAGACCGCAGAATTGTCGCGAGCAAAGATCTTTTCGTTAATCTCAGTCTGTATGAATTCACAGAAATATCTGAGTGGTTGTGCCGGCCATACACAGCATTCCACCTCTTGCCCCGTACGAATCGCAAACCACAGGAGGCTCGTTCCTCTCGGACGGGACACTTCGCTCAGATGCCGTTATGATCCGGAGCAGATCTCAATTCCCTCCGCTTCAGCGTCCAAATCCCACTCGGCAGGAGCAACTTCATGGCGATTCTTCGGCCTCTGATTGTCGTCGTGCTTTTCTTCATGAAGTCCATTCCTGCCGTACCTTCCGCCAGCGCTGAAGCCCCCGTTATCCTGAATGCCCGCCAGCGAGTGCGAGTCGAAGAGAACGTCGACCGCTGGCACTCCATCAAAAAGCCGGTTGAATGGAAGCCGAGTGAAACGGCGGTTGTGGTCTGTGACATGTGGGACGATCACTGGTGCAAACCGTCGGCTGCCCGAGTCGCTGAGATGGCACCACGGATGAATGAAGTGATCAAGGCGGCGCGTGAAAAGGGGATGCTGATCATTCACTGTCCCAGTGACACGATGGACTTCTACAAAGACACGCCACAACGCAAACTGGCTCAGGCCGCGCCTGTTGTTGAAACTACGCCTGCACTTGAGCGATGGATTCGCCTGATCCCGGATCGAGAAGGTGGCAAGCTGCCGATCGACGATAGTGATGGCGGGTGCGACTGCGATCCTCAACCCAAAAACTATCGAGCATGGAGCCGTCAGCATCCGGCGATTGAGATCTTTCCAAACGATGCCATCACGGACAGTCCCGAAGCCTTCTATCTGATGAAGCAAAAGGGAATTCGCAACGTGATTGTGATGGGCGTCCACACGAACATGTGTGTTCTTGGTCGTCCGTTTTCCATTCGCCAGATGGTGCTTCAGGGACAGAACGTCGTGTTGATGCGCGACATGACAGATACCATGTACAACCCGAAGCAGGCCCCGTTCGTTTCGCATTTCACGGGGAACGATCTGGTCGCGGAGCACATCGAACAGTACTGGTGCCCGACGATCCTGAGCACTGATCTGACGGGCCAGCCGGCGTTCCGCTTTCGCGATGATACTCGTCGCCACATTGCGATTGTGACTTCGGAGCCAGAGTACAAGACCGAAGTCTCACTCACTGAGTTTGCTCGCGCGGACCTTGGGAAGGAATTTCGAGTTTCGCTGATCTACGGCGACGCAAAAGATGGAAACCTGCTGCCAGGCGTCGAAGCTCTTCGAGAGGCAGATCTGCTCCTGCTGAGCACTCGGCGGCGCACATTGCCGGCGGAACAACTGGCGGTCATTGCAGAGTTCATCAAGTCAGGAAAGCCGGTGGTTGGCATTCGCACGGCAAGTCATCCGTTTCACCTTCGCAATCAGGAGCCTCCCGCAGGCCGGATCGCATGGCCAACGTTTGACGCGGACGTCATCGGCGGCAACTACTCGAATCACTACGGCGCAGGACCTGAAACCAAGGTGACGGTTGCCAGCGGTCAGGAATCGTCTCCGTTTCTTCAGGGCGTGGACGTCATGACGCTTATTGGAAAAGGATCGTTGTACCAGGTGAGCCCACTCAAGGAAGGCACGACGCCGATACTTACGGGCGAAATTCCGGAAAAGGCGCCTGAACCTATCGCATGGACGTTCAAGCGATCCGACGGTGGCACCACGTTCTATACATCATTCGGTCACGTCGGCGATTTCGAACAGCCGGCATTTCGCAGGTTGCTTCTGAACGCCTGCCGCGAACTTTTGGAATAGAGGCTACAGTCTGGAGACTGGAGGCTGGAGAATTGGGAGACGATTTATTTCAGGCCGAGGATATTCTATTCTTCCGGCTGAGATGTGTTTCATTCCGGGCGACCGCTTGACCGGTTGAACGCTGTGCTGTCGACGTGCCCTGCCAACACCAAGGATTCCTGCTTTGGCCGACAAACGTGACTTTGATGAGTTCCTGGAGAAGTTCCATCGCCACCATGAGGTGATGGTGGACGAACTTCATAAAGTGATCATTGGCCAGGATGCAGTGATCGATCAGATTCTTGCGGCAATCTTCACGGGTGGCCACTGCCTGCTTGTCGGAGTCCCGGGACTCGCCAAGACTCTGGTGGTCAGTACGATTGCAAAGCTGCTGGATGTTCAGTTTCGGCGAATTCAGTTTACGCCTGACCTGATGCCGTCAGACATCACGGGCACCAACGTGCTCGAAGAAAACGAGAACGGACGTCGTGAATTTCGGTTCGTGGAAGGTCCGGTCTTCACCAACATTCTGCTGGCGGACGAAATCAACCGAACTCCGCCAAAGACGCAGTCCGCACTTCTGCAGGCAATGCAGGAGCGAGAAGTCACGGTGGGTCAGACGACCTACAAACTTCCAGAACCCTTCTTCGTCATCGCAACGCAGAACCCGATCGAGCAGGAAGGAACGTATCCACTTCCGGAAGCTCAGCTGGACCGCTTCATGTTTAACGTGAAGGTGGACTATCCAACTCTTGAGGAAGAAGAAAAGATCCTGGAAGCCACGACCTCCGGTGAACGTGCCGAAGTTCGAAAAGTGCTTTCTGCCAAATCGATTTTGTATCTGCAGAAACAGATCAGTCAGATTGTTGCCAGCCCGTTGATCATCAGCTACGTCACTCGTCTGGTTCGAGCAACTCGGCCAAAGGACGGGGCATCGCCGGAGATTGTTCGACGACTGATCGACTGGGGCGCTGGTCCTCGTGCGGGGCAATATCTGATCGCCGGAGCGAAAGCGATGGCGGCAATGGCGGGCCGTCCGAATGTCAGCATCGCGGATATTCGTAACGTCGCAATTCCAGTTCTTCGCCATCGAATCTCGACCAACTTTCAGGCCCAGGCCGAAGGACTGGATCCCGATGACATCATTCGCAAACTGATCGCGGAAGTCCCGGAACCCAATATTCCAAAGTACGAACGCTGACGCAACACGTTTGGAAACAGTTGACATCGATGAGTTCTCTGAAGACGCTTCTGGTGACCGGTACGGACACCGGTGTGGGGAAGACCTGGATCACGACGACTCTGCTGGACTTGCTGGCAACAGCCGGAATCCATTCCGGTGTGTTGAAGCCGGTTTGCAGCGGTGCCGAGTTTGATGCATCAGGAAATCCGCATTGGCCGGATGTCGACGCACTCGCGCGGCACTGCCGTCTGGATGTCCCAGGTGAACTCATTTGTCCTCAGCGATTTCTTGCTCCCCTTGCGCCGAACGTTGCGGCCAGAGAAGAAGGGCGGCGAGTCGACGATGCAATGCTCAGCGGCGCTGTGGATCGCTGGAAACAGCATGCAAGTCATCTGGTGATTGAAGGTGCCGGCGGCCTTTATTGTCCACTGTCCGATGACAGTACAGTTCTGGATCTCGCATGTCGGCTGAAGACACCCATCGTCATTGTCGCTGGCAACCGGCTTGGTGTGATTAGCCATACTCGGCTGACCGTCCAGGTGGCTCAACAGCATGGCTTGCAAATCGCGGCCATCATCCTGAACGAAATCGCGCCACCGGAGCACGAGAAAGCCGATCCATCGCTGCCACGAAACGCAGCACAGCTGATGGCCTGGATTCCGGAGATTCCTTTGCTGCATTGTCAGTGGAATCAGCGAACACTCACCGTATTGCGAGCGCCCGCAGTGATCAGGTCCTCGACGGACTGGGTTGTGGATGTCATGCAACCGTAGCGATCGCTGATCGTAGTCATTCCCCACCGTAGTCATCACTCTCTGAGTGATGCATTGCGATTCCCGCCGCGCCAATCTCAAATCGCAGAGCGTCACTCAGAGAGTGACGGCTACTATAGGAACAGGGCGACCAGCTGGACGGCGAAGATCACGACTCCGACGAACAGCTTTGCGGCCATTCCGATCATTCGGCCCGACACTGCCGCTGTGCCGATGGCTGTGCGACGATCGATGTCGGTTCCCTTCCATGCTTCCCCAAGCCAGGCTCCGATGAAAGCACCGGCCGCAGCTCCTCCGATGGCACCCAGAATACTGCCGACAATCGGAATGGGAATCAGAAACGTGCCCGCAAAACTGCCGACCATGGATACGACAAGTGAAAGCAGCATGGCTCTTCGGCTGGCACCCTGTTTTGCGGCCTTTGCAGATCCCATCACGGTCTCGAGGATTTCCCCAAGAATCGCGAGCGAGGCGGACACCGCGACGATCCCCCAGCCCGGGCCGCGCTCAAAACCGGAAAGCAATGCGTACAACGTGACCGTTGTGACCATCAGCCAGTTTCCGGGAAGCATGAAGAGATTCAGAGCGACGGCGGTTGCGTTGCTGACAACCAACAGCGCTGCAACCATCCAGAAGCTCCACAGGATTGCTGAAAGACTGAGTATCGCATCCATCGAAAATGCCTCGCACTCATCGCATTCCGTTCTTCGCGTACTGTTCCTGACGCTGATCGCCAGGTTGACGCTGTAGGCTACGAGGAAGGTGTCGGACTTCACAGTTTGTCCGTACAGCACACCGTCCAATTCGGTGAATCGGGATTTCAGGAAGGATTGACTTCGGACTGATTCGCTCGACGCGATGGCCTGTTAGAATCATTCAGAGATTCATTTGCACTCTGGTATCCAGAATTTTTCCTATGACTGACCGAATCCTTCGCATCGCAACTCGACGAAGCGCTCTTGCACTCTGGCAGGCCAACTACATGGCCGATCGATTGCGAGCACTCCCCGAAGCTCCTCAGGTTGAGCTGGTCCAAATCGTGACGACGGGCGATCAGAACCAGACCGATGCTCTGAGGCAGTTTGGCGGAACGGGTGTCTTCACTCGAGAAGTCCAGAACGCGGTACTGGATGGACGAGCCGATCTGGCGGTTCACAGTTTGAAAGACCTGCCGACTCAGAGTGCGGATGGACTGGTTCTGGCCTGTGTACCGGAACGAGCACCTCGCTGCGACAGCCTTCTGCTGCCAGCCGGAAGTCATGGCGTCCAGTCTCTTGCGGACTTGCCTGCCGGAGCAAAGATTGGTACGGGAAGTCCTCGACGTCAGGCCCAGTTGAGGCATCATCGTCCCGATATCGAACCGCTGGAGATTCGAGGCAACGTGGATACTCGACTGCGCAAGCTGGACGATGGGCAGTTCGATGCCATACTGCTTGCCGAAGCCGGACTGCGCAGACTTGGACTGCAGGATCGCATTTCACTGGTGCTGAGTCCGCCGACATTGTTTCCGGCCGTCAGTCAGGGTGCCCTTGGAATCGAAACCCGCACCGATGACAAGGCCACACAGAGTTTGCTGGCTCAGATTTCGTGCCCTGTGACCACGGCGGAAGTCTTCGCCGAACGAGCACTTCTGCGGGCACTGCGCGCGGGCTGTCACGCTCCGCTGGGAGCATGGTGCTCCGTAGAAGGTGATCAGCTCACGCTCACCGGGGTTCTTCTGAGCCTTGACGGGCAGACACGTCTCGAACAGTCAGCCACCGGAAGTTCTCATGCACCCGATTCGGTTGGCATGCAGGTTGCGGAACATTTGCTGGCTGCAGGAGCGAGTGAATTGCTGTGATCAACGCGGCTGAGCCAGCTCTTCCGTGTTAGTTTGCCTGATCGGTTGGAGCCATTCGTTGCATCAGTCTCGGCCCTCAAATCGACCGACAGGAAATCCCTTTGCGTAGCTGATGACAAACCTTCCATTGGTAGTTGTGTAGATGATGTCTTCGCGGCGATCGAAGTCTGAGGGTTGCTTTCGTCGCCGACACTTTAAACTGTCAGGAGTCAGAAGGTCCCCGGTCGATGTGATGACGATCTCTGTGCGGTTTCCGAGTGGGTGACCAGAGCTTGTGAAGATCGTGCCATCGATTGATGCGTCGTCGATCCAGTGAGCTTCGACCGTGAGCCCCGCCGCCTTCATCTGATCAGCCAACTCGACCGCATCTTCGAAAGGACATGTGGTATCTTTCGTGCCATGGTAGAGAACGATGTGACTCTCAGTGCCCAGTCGTTTCATCTCCGCCAGATGGGCTGGGTTGCCGACAAAGCGAAGCTCCTGTTCGTCTGTTGACAGAAAGTTCGGACTCCCTTGCATGCGATTCCAGCGAGCATTCAGGCTGGAGCCACCGGGAAGATTGAATGCGATGTCGTCAGAGAGTTTCTTCATTCCGCACATGTCGACAATCGCAGCAAACGTTCTTGGCGCGAGCTTATTGGCCATCAGAGTTACATTGCCACCTCCAGAGCCACCTGTGCTGTAAAGCCGTGAATCGTCGTAGGCGATGTTGCGTTGCTTCAGCTGTTCTCTGACATGCCAGAGTGCTCGCAGAGCATCGAGGGCCTGCAGGTAACCAAAGTCATAGGGTTCAGGAGCCTCGATGGAGTCTTCGCGACCACTCTGCAGATAGTTGACACAGACGGCAACAACATTCAATCGCTGCGCAAGCTGTTTGGGATCCGCGGTGCCGACACAGTCAACGCCACCCCAGTTATGAAGAGTCAGCATGATGCCTGTTTGCGGCGTTATGGATACCTGAGTCGACTGTGGATAGTGGATCAGAATCCTGATGGTTCTGGGACCCGGTCGCTGGGGCCATTCCTGAGCTGGAATTTCGATTGCTCCGTCTATTTCCGGCAAGGCCGGCCAATCCTGCCCCATCGCCATCGCGGGCAAAACCAAACCGACGAGGGTTGCCAACATTGCCAGCAGTACTGTCTTCATCCGGTTCGCTCCCGAGCACCGTCGTCGATTGCCAGACACAGAGTAAGTTGGAATCAAACGCAGATGATAACACGAGCACGCGTCCCGTCATTCGGTGTGGCAGGATTTGACTGGCACGAATGCCTGCTCGCGATCGCTCCAGTGCTTTTTCGTTCTGCGACGGGAAACAGCCATCGTCTTGTGATAGCCTGTCGATTCGTCTTCATGACTTCCCCGGCTCCGAATGTTCTCATGGCGAGTTCGACATGGTAGTACGACTTCTGGCTGTTAGCCTTTGTATCGCTGCGGTCCTGCGATGTTCGGCCGTTTCCGGACAGGACCAGGCGCTGAATGCACAGCGGGCGACACACAATGTGCTGCTGGTAACCGTCGATGGTTTGCGGTGGCAGGAAGTGTTTGGTGGCGCTGATGAAATCTTGCTGGACAAAGATGCTGGAGGGATCAAGGACCTTGAGGCGACACGAAAGAGATTTCACCGTGAGACGGCAGAGGAACGTCGTGAAGTGCTGATGCCATTTTTCTGGCAGGTGCTTGCCAGGGACGGTGTCGTGTACGGTAACCCCCAGCACGAATCAAAGGCGATCGTCACAAACGGACGGAACTTTTCGTATCCGGGCTACAGCGAAATCCTCTGTGGCTATGCTGACTCAACCATTGATTCCAATGCCAAAAAGGACAACCGAAATACCACGGTGCTTGAATGGGTGCATGGTAAGCCAGGGTTTGAAAATACGGTTGCTGCCTTCTGCAGCTGGGACGTCTTTCCCTTCATCATCAATGAAACTCGCAGCAGAATTCCCGTCAATGCCGGATGGGAACCGCTCGGCACAGATGCCACACTGGGACTCATGGGAACACGCGCCGGTGAAAGCCTGCTGAAGCTTGATGAAATCTCCCGGGAGTTCCCCAGGTACTTTCCGGAAGTGCGATATGACTATGTCACGTTTAGCGCGGCTGAGGAATATGTTCAGATCCGCAAGCCCCGACTGTTGTATGTGTCCCTGGGTGAAACCGACGACTGGGCTCACGCAGGACGCTATGACCTGTATCTGGACGCTGCATCACGAACGGATGATTACATCCGGCGACTCTGGACAACATTGCAGTCCATGCCGGAATACAAGGATCGAACGACACTCTTTGTGACCACGGACCACGGGCGAGGTGATAATCGTGTCGACTGGAAAAGCCATGGTGAAAAAGTCGAAGGAAGTGAGTTCATCTGGATGGCGGTGATGGGGCCGGACACAAAGCCTCAGGTCATCAGGAACTCCACCGTCACTCAGTCGCAGGTGGCAGCCACGGTCGCTGCTGCACTGGGGCTGGATTACAATGCAGAAGTTCCGCAGGCCGCACAACCTCTGTCGGCCGTGAAATAGCCGTCGGATGCTGTGTCCTGGCAGACCTGATATTCTGCGACGGGAGGTTGATTGTGATCCGCACGGCGATGTGCTGCGTTAGCTGAGGGACATTCAGGAAACGCGTCGAAGAGCCCGCAAACACTCATGGGAATAGGGAGCAGAGATGATGTCGAGTGCACCGTTTTACCTGTTTGGCATCATGTTTTTTGCTGTCTTCGTGTTCATTCTGGTGACCAGCGGCTTTGTGTTTTTCAATGTGAACCGAGTCTTTCGGACGGTCCTGAAGTCGGCAGAACAGCAATTGGCGGAGAAGTCGAATAGTGCGAAAACTGCTCAGCAATCCGAAACAGCGCCTGCTGCAGGCTCAGTGAAATGCACCAACTGCGGCGCGGGGCTGGAGCAGCCTGAAGAGCGATCCCCCGACGGCAAACTTCGATGTGCCTATTGCCACCAGTGGACGAACGCCTGAAAGGCAACGCTTTGAATGAACCTGTAGTGGATCTCGCCAGAGATCCCTCTTAGTTCCTTGCCAGAGATCCCGAAACGTTGTGGCTGACGGGAACTCTGGTGAGTTCCACTACGGTGATGGTCCGGTACTCTGGCGCGTTTCATGAGTCAGTTTGAGTCCCGTGGTTTCCACAACGCCCAAATCATCGCCGACTCTTTCGTCGCTCGAAAGATGGTGCTGTGTTGTTCCGATGGATGATCTTCAAACTTCCACCGAAGTGATTCCGGCTGACTTTGATGCATCACGGTCGCTAGCTGTTTGGCATGCTCTGCAATCCCCTCTGTCGCGGAAGAAGCGAACCAGAAGTGACGCGGTGTTGTGTCCATCGACTTCAGGCTCTTCTCAGCGCTGTCCACAAGCTGGTGGTTGTTCCACCACAGAGAAGGATCAAAGGCGATGTACCGATCGAACAGTTTTGGTTCGATGAGCAGAGTTTCGACGACGAAGAGCCCCGCGAGCGATTCGCCAATCACAGCGTCTTCCTGAGAACAGCGATAGCGTTTCTGAATCTCCGGCATCAGTTCCTCGCGAATGAAGGTTCGGAACTCTGCCGACCCGCCGACCCGCGGAGCAATCTCGCGATCGGAAGCGGATGACGTCGGTCCAGTCAGATCGCGCCGCCGTTCCGTGTTCTCGATACCAACCAGAATGAGCGGAGCAATTTGCTGCATCTCCACCAGCTTTTCGATGCTCCCGGCAACATGAGAAAAGTCCTCCTCAAGCCCGCCGTCAAGCATGTAAAGCACTGGGTAGTGCGAGTCCGTCGTTGAGTACCTTTTCGGCAGCAGCACATTAATGTGGCGCGTTTCCTTCAGCACGGCGGACGCCAGTTTGATCTCATCATGCGCGGGGACCGTATCTTTCGGAACGGCGGTGGACTCCTGCCACACGGCCTGTGCCTGACCATTGATCAATACGGCAACAGTTGAACCGATCAGGAATGTCCACGGAAAATACATGATCAAGCCGGCGCTCCCCAAAGCCTGAGATCCACGGTCAGTTGTCTCCGCTGCAACGCAGCGAGCGGCCGGATCATGGCCCATTCTATCGTGGAATCAAGACAGCAGTTGCCGACAGCGTTTTTCCGTGATGAATGATGCCTTTCGCAGAGAAGACGCAACTGGTTTTCGAAAATCCGCAGAAAGACTCATTGACATATCGGAAGATGGCGATATATTTGAGTGTCGGAAGGGGAATTTGTGAGAGACCGCCGGTCTCTCCCTTATTTCGCCAAAAATATCGGAATCTCGAGACATATCGATCTACGTTTGCGAGCCCCGTGGCTCAATATTCGAATCAGGAGTATGAGTGATGAACACTGTGTTCCACACCACAGCGGAATCGTTTCGGCAGGACGCCCTGAATTCGCCGGTTCCGGTTCTGGTTGACTTCTACGCCGACTGGTGCGGCCCATGTCGCATGCTGGCTCCGACGCTGGACAAACTGGCTGGCGAATTTGCGGGACGAGCCCGGATCGTCAAGGTCAACATCGACAGCGACCCGGCACTTGCGAGCCAGTTCAACGTCAGCTCGATTCCAAGTTTGACATTTCTGGTGGACGGTGAAATCGTCGGGCAGTCATCCGGAGCTCCTCCGGAATCTGCTCTCCGGCGTGCGCTCAACCAGCTGACAGCGAACACATGACAGAGGCGGCAACGCCATCAGAAACACGTCCCGACCGTGGTCGTATTTGCCACGGCCGAATGGCCAGTCGTCAAAGGAGTTTCACAATGTTCCTGAAGCAGTATTATCTTGGCTGTCTGGCTCACGCATCGTACCTGATCGCGGATGAGCAGACAAAGACCGCAGCAGTGGTCGACCCACAGCGTGATATCCACCAGTATCTGAATGACGCACTCGCTGGCGGTTACCAGATCAAGTACGTGTTCCTGACTCATTTCCATGCCGACTTTCTTGCCGGCCATATCGAGCTTCGGAACCAGGCTGGTGCAGCCATCTGTATGGGTGAAAGGGGAGAAGCGGAATTTGAGCACACGGCACTCAGAGATGGCGATGTGATCGAGTTCGGTGATGTGAAGATTCAGACAATGGAAACGCCCGGTCACACACCAGAGGGGATCTCGCTGCTGATCTTCGACAAGGCGACGAGCGCGGTCATTCCGCATGCGGTGCTGACGGGCGACACACTCTTCATCGGCGATGTTGGTCGTCCTGACCTGCTTGCGTCGATCGGTGTCACAGCCGACGAACTCGCCGAAATGCTGTACGACTCGCTGGAAAAGCTGCGACGTCTTCCGGACTCCACACTGGTCTATCCGGCTCACGGGGCAGGATCACTCTGCGGAAAGTCCCTGAGCCGTGAAACCGTCTCCACAATTGGTGAGCAAAAGAAGTTCAACTACGCCCTGCAACCAATGCCGTTCGAACAGTTCAAGTCGCTCGTCACGGCGGACCAGCCTGAAGCTCCGGGCTACTTTGTTTACGACGCAATTCGGAATCGCCAGGAACGTGCTGACCTTGAGAGCACACTGCGAACATCCCTGAACGCCCTGAGTCTTGATGACGTCGTTCGCCTGCGTGACTCCGGCGCACAGATCCTGGACGTTCGTGAAGCGATTGACTTCGAAGGCGCTTCGATGAAGGGTGCAATGAACATCGGTCTCAAGGGCAAATATGCCACCTGGGCTGGAACTCTGCTCAGTCATGATGCTCCGATCGTTGTCATCGGAGACGACAATGAAGAAGAAGCCGTGATGCGGCTGGGGAGAATCGGATTCGACAACGTTGCCGGCTATCTGAAGGATGGCATGGCAGCGCTGGAGCCAGGGCCGGATCTCCTGCAGACGCTGCCTCGAATCACCGCAGCGGCACTCGCCGAGCAGATTGAGCAGCAGAAGGCGCCGGTGATTCTTGATGTCCGTTCCGAAAAGGAACACGCCATCGTCCACCTCGACGGCAGCCAGAACATTCCTTTGACACATCTGCGTGAGCGGCTAACCGAAGTTCCGTCGAACCGACCTGTGGTAGTCCACTGTGAGGGTGGGTATCGGTCTGCAATCGCATGCAGCATACTCGCTCAGGCAGGCCGCACGAATGTGTCCGACATGGTTGGCGGGATCAAGGCCTGGATTGCCTCCAGGCTTCCCACGACGCCCGAAAACACCATGACGTGCGGGACAAAGATCTGCGAAGTCACGGCCCAGACAAACTGATGATGGCTCCTGCTCTCATCCGAACCGGGCTGTCCAAAGGCTGTGCGGCGAAGACGCGTCAATCGCAAGAGTAACCTGCCATGTTTCTGCTCTGCATTTTCTTTGGAACTTTGGTTGGCATTTCGCTCGGTCTTACGGGCGGAGGTGGTGCGATCTTTGCTGTTCCGATGCTGGTCTATGGACTCCATCTTCCTGCACGAGAAGCGGTCGTGATTTCCCTTCTCTCAATTGGGATCACGTCCGCTTTTGGATTCGTCCAAAAGTGGAAGCACAGAGACGCTGAACTTCGAACGGGCCTCCTGTTCGCCGCTGCCGGAATGATCGGAGCTCCCATCGGGACATGGGCATCCCGCCAGATTCCTGAAGCAATTCTGATGGTGTTGTTCGCTGGGCTGATGATCAGCATTTCTGTTGTGATGTGGCGAAAAGGACGTCGGGTGACGATTCAGCCAGTGTGCCTGCCTGCTGAAAACTCACGGAGCGCTTTGGACGATCACCGTGACGGACCACGCTGCCAGCGTGATGCCGCGGGAAACCTGATTCTGACCAGTCGATGTGCCAGACTTCTCGTTCTGGCAGGAGTCATGTCCGGGGCACTTTCGGGAATGTTCGGCGTTGGCGGCGGGTTCATCATCGTGCCTGCACTTGTTGTCTTCAGCAGTATGTCGATGTCACGAGCCGTAGGAACAAGCCTGCTGGTGATTTCGCTGGTCAGTATCTCCGGCATCGTGTCTCAGTTGACGCTCGGGCAGCACATCAACTGGCCAGTCACTTTGTTGTTTGCTCTGGGCGGACTCATTGGCCTTGGAATCGGAACCACAGTGAGCCATCGGCTGTCGCCATCAACCCTTCAGAGGACATTCTCCGTTGCCATTCTGGTTGTTGCTGGATTCGTTCTCCTGAGGAACCTTGCATCAATCAACCTATTCCACTGACGCCGAGTTCTGCATTGGTGCAGCGAAGTCTCCTTGTGAAATCGGCCGTGCGATTGCTCGTGATTGTTCGGGAAGTTACTGTTCGGATCTCGCCAGACGATTCCTGACAGTTTTCAGAGAGGCTTCCCGCCATGCCACAGCCCGCTCGTCGTCAATTCCTGCAGTCGACTCTTGCTGCTGCTTCCGTATCTGCCTTTGCCGGTGTTTCCACAGCTGCCGTGGATGAAAAGAGTGCCATCAGGGTGGCTTTGATTGGCTGTGGAGGAATGGGAGGCAATCACCTTCGACTTCTGTCGGCTCGGAAGGACGTTGTTGTCAGCTGGGTCTGTGATGTCGATCAGGAACGACTTGCTGCGGCAGTGAAGACGGTCGAAGAGAATTCATCAACCACGCCAAAGTCCTCCAATGACCTTCGCAAAGTCCTCGACGATCAGTCTGTCGAAGCGGTCTTCATCGCTACTCCGGACCATTGGCATACTCCTGCCGCCCTGCTGGCTCTGGATGCCGGCAAGCATGTGTATGTGGAGAAACCCTGCTGTCACAATGTGCGAGAAGGTCGGTTGCTGGCAGACGCGGTGAAACGAACTGGCCTGCGACTTCAGGTGGGAACTCAAAGTCGAAGCACTGACTGCGTCCGTGATGGCATTGAAAGGATTCGCAGAGGTGATATCGGCGAGATACTGGTCGCAAAAGCCTGGAACAGCCAAAAGCGTGGCTCGATCGGGAAGAGTGAACCAGGCACGCCACCGACTCACCTGGATTTCGACACGTGGCTTGGACCAGCCCCGGTCACGCCATGGCGGCCCAATCTTCTTCATGCGGTCTGGCGCTGGTGGTACAACTTTGGGTGTGGTGACATGGGGAATGACGGCGTGCATGACATAGATGTGGCTGTCTGGGGACTGGGAGTTGAGACGCATCCATCCCGAGTCGCCTGCTTTGGCGGAAAGACATTCTTCGATGACGACATGCAGTTTCCTGACACACAGTATGCCGTCTGCGAATATCCAGTCGACGGAGTCCCTGCTGGCCGCTGTAAGCAGCTGATCTTCGAACAGCGAATTTGGTCACCGTACGTGCAGGAAGGTTACGAGAACGGTGCGGCATTCTATGGAACGCAGGGACAGCTTGTGATGGGACACTCTGTCGGCTGGAAACTGTACGGACCGAAGAACAAGTTGATTGCCGAGCGGACGGGTGGTGGCGATGTCGGCGCACATCACCAAAACTTCTTCGACTGCATTCGAGATCCATCGAAGAACATCAATGCCAATGTTGATGCCGGGCGGTGGTCAGCGACGATTGTTCACCTTGCGAACATCGCCGCTCGAACAGATTCCATCCTGCACTTCGATCCGCAGACGGAACGAATCATCGGCAACGAGAAAGCCGACTCCATGCTCGCGCGACAATATCGCAATCACTGGGGAACGCCAAAGAAGGTGTGACGTACTCGCTTTGTCGGTGCCTTCTGACGCAGCGGAAGAGCGCGAGCCGCGCGAATCCTTCGGGGGACTCTACGTTGTTCCGATTCACGTGCTTTACCGCACTCAATAGCAGCCACGCGCGTTCTGCGGCGGTCGTGACAATGCTTCACCGCTCGTCCTGCGCCGTTCTGCGAGAACCGATCAGCGGTCGACCGAGCAGGGACTATCGCATGCCCTTCAGGCAATCGACTCCCATGTACACCACAAGAGCGGCGGCGAGAATAAACATGACGTCGAATGAGACCTGCCCGCCAAACGGGATTCCCAGAGCGATATCAACAATCGCCAGAACTCCCATGAGGGCGCCAACGCCCATGGATCCAAAGACGATTCCTTTGGCATTTCCCGCCATCGAAAGGTTCTCCGCGGGCGTCCCAGTTGAGACGCCGACATCAGCATCCAGTTCTTTGATTATTCCTGTGTACCGGCCACAGGAACTCTTCAGGAGCGGCCTGCGCCGTTCCTGAGCCAAGTATAAGAGAGCGTCAGAACTCTCCGCCAGCCAGTTTATCTCAGGAAGATCCCGGCGTTCGACTGTCAATCTGGAAGAAAACGAGGAAATTTCGGTGAACGCCGCCCTGAGAAGCGGTTCTTCGGTCACTTTGCCCCGCAGAACGGCGGCGGTCGCGGCCCCGGTTGCCTGCCTTCCCCGGATTTCAGTACCTCCCAGGGGATCATTCGCAAACGGCAATTTCAGTGAAAACGAGGATCCGTTATGCTTCCCACCCCCAACGCCGGGCCTCTGACAAACCGTCCCTGGAGTCGCCTGGAACCTGATTCGACATCGTTGAAAAATGACTGCCATTTCTGATCCTCAAGAGACATCCATCCTGAGCGGACTGCGGATCACGCTGGACCGGGCGATCGTGTTTGTGATCGCCGTGATGGTCCTTCGCAGTTTCGTCCTGGAGGGGTACTTGATTTCGACAGGATCGATGGCTCCGGGGCTTCTGGGTTTCCATCGCAGGATTCACTGTCCTTCCTGTGGGTACTCTTTCGCGTTCGGAGTCTCGTTCGACGATTCTGTCGATTCTGGAGATGGTGCCATCATCGAACCATCGGGACCGCGCCGCTATGCCACATGCCCGAACTGTCACCAGATCAACATCGATGTGGGCGGCGTGCCCAACAGTCATGGCGACCAGCTGCTGGTGCTGAAGCATGCGTACGATCTGAGAGCTCCACATCGCTGGGAGACAATCGTCTTTCGCAATCCCGCGTCGCCGGAAGAAGCGTATGTGAAGCGAGTGGTTGGGCTCCCGGGGGAAGAGATCCAGGTCCGGAACGGCGACGTCTTCATCAACGGCGACCTTGCACGGAAGACGTGGGAACAACAGCTCGATATGCGGATTCCGGTCTGCGATCTTCACTACCTGGTAGATTCTGATCAGTGGCAAATGCCCTGGGAACTGGATGAAGCCTGGTCCGCCGACCGTGGTGATCTCACCTGCGATACGGCACTTCTGAAGGAATCTTCGGCAACTGGCGAACAGGCGACAGGCATCAGCTGGATTCGCTTTCGATACTGGAGATGGTTTGGCGGTCATCATATTTCTGAAACGCCGGTCGCAAAGGGCGATTGCCAGGATGACTGGAAGCGTTTCCTTGATCGATTCTCAATCCTGCCCATTTCGTGGACGGGCAGAGTTCGTTACGACGAAGACCGTGAAGTTCTGTGCTGTGAAGGTGTCATGCCGGATGATCTTCAGAAAGACCTGCTGAAGCAGTCGCAGAATGAAAAGTTCCGGCAAGCGGTGTATCGCCTGGCAGCGCTCTCACACCTTGCGCCGGTCACTGATCGTTACGGCTACAATGCTCTGGTGTCGTCACCCGAGTATGTTGTCAGCGACCTGATGCTGGATGCAGCACTGGAATGGGACGACGCACCCAAACGCATTGAGGTGCGGATCCCTGTCGGTTCGTCGACATATGGACTGGTCCTTGACCCCAGTGCATCAACCGTGGTCCTGATGTCGCTGGACGACCGCGTGATCATCTCCCAGGGAAAACTGACCGAAGAACTCAACGTGCAGGGTGGTCAAGTTCAGCTGCAGGTTTCGAATTTTGACCGACAGCTGACCGTCGCCGTCAACGGCATTCCGTGCTTCGAACCGCTCGCGCTGGAACGTGATCCCTCCAGCGAAAACTTTGTCGAAGCCACCGTATCGCCACTGTCGGGGCAACCCATGGAACCTGAGCGGGCCGCGATCATTTCGCTCAGACATGAGCAGCAGCGACGCTGGGCCCTGGGAATCGTTGAGGGCTCCGTGCGAGTAAAAAACCTGCAAATGTACCGAGACGTGTTTTACACGCCGGGTCGGCGAAAGCATGGCGTCAACGAAGGATACAAGATCCCGGAGCTCTGTTATTTTGTTCAGGGTGACAACAGTCCGGTGTCATCCGACAGTCGAAACTGGACAAATCCGTGCGTTCCCCATTCGACATTGATTGGCAAACCGTTTCTTGTCCATCTCCCATCTCGACCGGGCGTCATTGAGTTTGGAGGGTTCCGGTGGCCTCTTCGCATACCGGACTGGGGACGAATCCGTTATATTCGCTGAATCTTCGGAAAGCGGTTGAGCCAACGAACAGATCTTGCCTGGATTTTTGCCCTGTCTGCGAACAGGCTCAAATCTGCCCAAAAATACCCAGACACTTGAGTGAATTCATGAGCGAAACGTCACCCGCAAAAGCTCCGGAAAACGCAGCCGCGCCGAAGAAGAAACCAAAGCGTCAGGAGAGTGCTCGGGAAACCGTGGAGGCGGTGACCATTGCCTTCATTCTGGCGTTTGTGTTCAAAACATTCGAAGCCGAAGCGTTTGTGATCCCGACCGGTTCGATGGCTCCAACACTTTACGGACGCCACAAAGAAGTCACCTGTGAAGGCTGTTCACTGTCGTACACCGTGGGAGCCAGCCAGGAGATTGATCAGGATTCGGGAGCGTTGATGAGACGAATTCGTCTTTCGGTCTGCCCAAATTGTCGACACGAAAATCAGGTGGAAAAGGCTCCCGTTTTTAATGGCGACCGAATTGTTGTCAACAAGCAGGTCTCAACCTACAGGCGGTTTGACGTTGTGGTCTTCAAGAACCCCGAAGAGCCGCATGTGAATTACATCAAGCGGCTGGTAGGCTTGCCTGGAGAGACAATTCGAATTCGCCAGGGAGACCTGTATGCTCGGAAGTCAGCCGATGAGCCATGGAAGATTCTTCGCAAGGATGATTTGAAGAAGCAGAAGGAAATTCAGCTTCTGGTCTACGACGATCGTCAGCCACCTCGCGTTCTTCTTGAGGCCGGTGCAGAAGAACGCTGGGCTCCCGCTGTTTCTATGCCAAACGATACGGCGATGGGAGGATGGCCAAAGACAGAAAATGCCTGGAAGCCCAACGCGGAAGATCGAACCTATGCCGTCAATGCGACAGGAACAGATCTCCAGTGGCTGCGTTATCGCCATTTGATTCCGGGGTTTGAACACTGGAAGGCCGCAGAGAATGGCCAGTCGATCGAAACACCTGTGCAGCCACAACTGATTGGCGACTTCTGTGGGTTCAACAGCGACGATGGGTTCGGTGATGAGCTTTACTGGACGAACGACCTGACTCTTGAGTTTCAGCTTTCGCTTGAAGAGGCTGGCGAGAATTCCGAACTCGTGATTGAACTCGAAGAAGGCATGAGAACCGTTCAGTGCCGCATCGTTCCGACGACAGGGGCCGTGCGTCTGGTTAGCATTCCACGTGACGGTCAGGAAGTGACCGTGGCTGATGGAACCTGTGACCTTCAGGGCCCGGGAGACTATGCGATTGCGTTCTGCAACGTTGATGATCGGCTGAACCTGTGGATCGACGAGTCTCCCGTTGACCTGACTCAGCATACCGAACTTTCAACGCCCGACCTGAACCTGCCGACTGATCGAGACCTGGCGCCGGCGGGGATCGCCGCGAAAGGTCTGAAAGCAACGGTTTCAGAACTGCTTCTGCGACGTGACATCTACTACCGAAATGACGTCCTGGGGTTCGATCCGGCAGACGTGATGACCAGCAACCCGTCCTCTTCGAACTATCAATGGGACTACGGTTCGGCTCTGATCACCGAAGTTGACCAGAAGCGCTATGCGGATCTTTCGACCAAGCTTCGTTCGCCAGCGAGTTACGCTGAGAGGTTTCGTGAATACACACGAGAACAGGAAGTCGCGTTTGGCCGTCTGCTGGAGTTTGAACTGAAAGACGACGAATACCTCATGTTTGGTGACAATTCACCCGCCAGCAAAGACAGCCGACTGTTTGACTTCTACAGCCGCCCCCTGCGAGGAATCTCCGGGAACCGCTATGCCGTCAAGGAATCGGATCTGATCGGTGAAGCCCTGTGCATTTTCTGGCCGCATGGTGTTCCATTCCTGAACGGCGGCAAGGGCTTTGCGATCATGAATCATGGCGGCGACAAGACGTATCCGCTCTACTCGTTTCCGTTCTACCCCAACATTTCCAGAATGAAACTGATTCGTTAGCATTCCGGCGTTGATGGCTCCTGACGAATGACCACAAGCGGGACGAAAGGATTCTCCCATGGCACTTCTGAAATGCGAAGGACTGGTCAAAGACTATCCCGGCAAGCGCGCTGTGGATGGTGTCAGTTTCAGCGTCAATGAAGGCGAGATCGTTGGACTGCTGGGGCCAAACGGCGCGGGGAAGAGTACCAGTTTTCGCATGGCCTGCGGGCTTGTTGCTCCAACGGAAGGCCGAGTCCTTCTGCGGGGAACCGATGTGACTGAGTGGCCGATGTACCAGCGGGCCAGACACGGGCTGGGCTATCTTCCACAGGACACCAGTATCTTCTCAAAGCTCTCGGTGGAACAGAATATCCTTGCCATCCTGGAGTTTCGTGGCCTGTCCGCCAAAGCAGCCAGAGCCCGGATTGAGCAACTGCTGAATGAGTTCGGGCTGTGGGGAAAGCGTGAACAGCGTTCCGGTTCATTGTCCGGTGGTGAACGTCGCCGTCTGGAGATTGCACGTGCTCTGGCAAGCGACCCGCAGATCATTTTGCTTGACGAACCGTTTACAGGCATCGACCCCGTCACGATTCACAGCATTCAGGACATTATCCAGGGGCTGCGAGATCGTGGAATCTCCATCCTTCTGACCGACCACCGCGAACGAGAAACGCTGACGATCACGGACCGAAGTTACATCATCTGCGACGGGCAGGTACTTGTGTCAGGCAGCGCGGAGAAAGTACTCAGCGACCCTCAGGCGATTGCTCGCTATTTCGGAAAACGCTTCGACGCAGAATCCATCATTGGCGGTCGAGATTCGTTCCGCAAATCAGCGTAACGAAATGCCGCCCGATCGATGTCGCGTCGATGTCTCGTTGACGATGGTCGTCACGCATCAGCGTTCCGGAAGTATGCCGTACTTTCTCATCTTGTTGTAGAGCGTGACTCGGCTGATACCCAGATGGCGAGCCGTATTCGTTCGACTGAAGTTGTTCGTGAGCAGAGCCTGCTCAATGATGTCCTTCTCAGTGAACTCAATTCGGTTCTCCAGTGATTCTCCCTTGCGCCCGGCAAAGAACGCCTGGACGGACGGATCATTCGCGGGGCCTGCTGCACCTTCGACAATGTGCATTGGCAGGCAGTCAGCATTCAGGTTCCCGTCATGGCTGTAGATCACTGCGCTGCGGATGGCGTTTTCCATTTCGCGCACGTTTCCGGGCCATGGATACTGCATCAGTGATTCAAGAAACTCATCCGCGATCGATCGCACTTCGATTCCCAGCTGGCCTGCGTGATGATGCACAAAGTACCGTGCCAGCGGTTCAATGTCCGGCAGACGTTTGCGAAGCGGCGGAATGTTGAAGCTCAGTGTGTTCAGTCGATAGTAAAGGTCCGGACGGAACCGGCCCTGTTCCACCAGTGGCTGCAGCTGAAGGTTGCTGGCGGCGATGATTCGTGCCTTCACATGCAGAGTACGATTGGATCCGACCGGTTCAAATTCACCTTTCTCGATGACACGCAGCAGCTTGACCTGCTGATCCGGCGTCAGCACGTCGATTTCGTCCAGCAGAATGGTTCCATTGCCGGCGACGAGGAACTTTCCGTCTTTGTCCGCATGAGCACTGGTGAAGGCACCTTTGACATGCCCAAAGAGTTCACTCTCGATCAGTTCACCCGGCAGTGCACCGCAGGCGACGTGCAGAAACGGCTCGTTCGCACGAGGTGAAATGTCGTGAATCAGGCTCGCAAGATGAGTCTTGCCGGAACCCGTTTCGCCGATCAGCAGGATGGTGACGTTGTGGCGTGCGGCAACTTCCAGTCGCTTCAGCATTGTTCGAAGCTCCGGTGTCCGAGTTCGAAATCGATCGGCCATCAGGGACTGATCCGGAGCAGATGCTGACTGACGAACAATCGCGTTCGAAACCGGCGCCGCGGACGGAGTGTGTTCCATGTGGGACGCTGCTGGTTTCTCCGCCGGAGCGAATGCTGGTGCTGCCACTGGCAATCGGGCTGACATCCCTTCAACCGTCTGTGACGCTCGGGTGTTTGAGGGAGTCAAAACAAACGTTGCAAGTTCGTCGTGATCGAGTTCATTACTCTGCAGAGAAAACAGACGCAGTCGGGACTGAAGTTCCTTTGGAATATTGGACTCCGTCATTTGCCCTCTGAGCACGACCAGGGTCATCAGACCTGACGCTGTTGAACTCACCGTTGCCAGTGCTTTTGAGACCTGCTGAGGATTCGCGGATCGAAGGTCCAGAATGACATGTTCCGGTCGATGCATCTGCATCAGTGGACCAGCTTCCGTCAGTGAGTAGCACTCCATCAGACGACATTGACCAGCCATCGCGCTGCCCAGGCTGCGGAGGAACCCAGGAGACCCGCTGCAGATCAGAGCTGTATCAATTGCTTTCATCGAATCACACCCGTCTGAAGTTCACGTTTTCAGAATTAGCCGACGCAAATTGGAGGGCTGCAACAATTCGCGGACCGACCAGTGATTCACTGTCTTTACAAAAACGATGCCGAAGTCCTTACGTGACGACAAACGCAGGAAATACGGGAGTTTTTCGTATTTGCCTGGCATATCAGGCGTTGCATTCCGTCAACAATTGTTGCCGATGTTGTCCCCTGATGGCTCGTTTGCACTGTTCGAACCGGAAGGATCGGGGTAGCTTGTGGAACTGAAGACCTCCCCTCACCAACCGAAGCCTGCAGATCCTTTTCCTTCCCCAGGAGCACGTCATGTTCAGGCACGCACATCGTCGGCAGTTTCTAAAGCAAGTCAGCCAGGGCACATTGCTGGCATCGCTTGGTCCCGCATTGGCAGTTGACCTGGGTCTGACTTCATCTGCCTTCGCTGCTGAAAGTGCGGAGAGCGCGGCTCTGAATTTTGGTGAGCTGGAATCTCTTGTGTGTCTGATGCAGGAAACGCCTGTCGAACGGCTGCAGTCAACGGTCGTTCAGAACCTTAGCCAGGGGACATCGCTGAAGACACTCGTGGCCGCCGCAGCGCTCGCGAATGCTCGGACGTTTGGCGGCGAAGACTACATCGGCTTCCATACGTTCATGGCGATGAGTCCCGCACTGTCGATGTCGTCAATGATGCCAAAGGGACAGGAAGCTTTGCCGGTGCTGAAAGTCCTGTATCGAAATACAAATCGAATTCAGGAGTTTGGCGGCCGAGCATCGGAAGCTCTTCAACAGCTGGTCACGAATCGTTCAGAAACGGCCACAGCCTCACAGCTCCACGACGCGATTCGCGCGAAGGAAATGGAGAAGGCCGAACAGATGCTAGCTTCCATGACGGCCACAGACGCGAGGCTTGCTCTGGAAGCTCTGCTGCCCGCCGTGCAGGACAATCCTGAAGTGCATCGCACAGTGCTCCCCTATCGCGCGTGGGATATGCAGAAGATTGTTGGTACCGAGCATGCTCTGACACTGTTGCGGCAGTCACTTCATTACTGCGTGAAGGCCGAACCTTCACGGCGAGCGGAATGGGATGAACATGGAAAGATGCTGACTTCGCTGATTGACGAATTCGGACTGATGTCGAAATCTCCCGGTTCGCGCGCAGCGGATGACACATTCTTTGCGGAACTCAGCACGGTGTTTTCAACGGGATCTCCGGAAGACGCCGCGAAAGCTGCTGCAAGTGCACTTGCTGAAGGATTTGATCCGGCGGCTATTGGAGAAGCGATCTCGCACGCTGCCAGCCGACTGGTGCTGGTGGACGGTGGCAGACTGCCTCAATGGGAAGATCGTTTGAAACCGGCCGGTTCGGTTCATGGAGATTCTGTTGGCGTCCACGCCAGTGATTCTGCGAATGCCTGGAGAAACATGGCCCGTGTTTGTCAGGGCCAGAGCCAGTTTGCGTGTCTGATGATCGGTGCCTGGCAGATCGCGCGCGACAGAAACTATCCAGGCAATTTGTTGAAGGAACCACTGCCGGCCAAACATCATGTGGACCGTGTTTCAGGCACGACCGCTGAAGAGCTGCTGGCTCAGATGGACACTGCTGTGACAAACAATCTGCAGGGGCAGGCCACAGCGATCGCCCACCGCTTTGGGCAGCTCAAGCTTCCAGCCGATGCGCTCTTCTCCTGTCTTCTGAAATATGCTGTCAGTGAAGACGGTGCATTGCATGCGGAGAAGTACTTTCAGACAGTCCGTGACGACTTTCTTTCCACAAGAGAATCAGCACGCTGGCAGCACGTGTGCGCACTGGCCAGAGTCACCGCCAGCGAGTTTGGAAAGCCGGCTGCCGGACAGAAAGAAGCTCGGGAACTGCTTAGAATCTCGTGAGCCTCACAGGAGGGCTCGCGCCCTTCCGCTACTTTTATTTTCACTTCGAACAGACTTCAGGAAATCGCTGTTGTGACAAGTCCGATGGAACGGATGCAGGCTGGTGATCCCTACCTGAACTATTGCCTGTGGCCGTATGAGCCAGTCTGTTCGGGCATCGGAAAGTTCAGGCCTTCTGTCCTGCTGCACAACGCAGTGTCATCGATGCCCCATTGTGACTGGGTACAAAAGACACTCGCAAAGATCCAGCAGGGTCTTGGATGTTTTCGAAGCGTATATGGGATCAAGCGAGTTGATTCGAAGTGGGCTCTGGAAATCTACCTGTACGACTACGCCCGGCAGGAGCGAACTGTCTCCGTGGAGGCTCTGGAGTTCGCGACTGGCGGCTGGCTTCGGTTTCCGCCAGTCGATCCCAGAACTCCCTACTTCATGTATTCCTTCGACCTGAACGAAGATGCAGAGAAGCGTGGTGGCCAGCTGGATTGTGTGCACGTCTATATTGGGAACCCAGGCAGTGACGTGTCGTCAGGGATTTCCTACGAGTATTCTCGTCAGGGCCGACAGCTGGAGAACTTCTATTTCTTCTTCGATGGTCAGCGGCATCGCCGGGAGATTCAGGACAAAATTGAATGCTCGGTATTCTCGGAAGCGTGGGACCCGGTGCTTGATGAGTTGTATCGACCGGAGCTGAGAGACTGTCAGACGGTGTGCATTGCCAACAAGCGAGTCTGCGATACCGTTTACTTCTCCGGTGTGACAATCCCGCAGCTCCTGTTTTTCCTGCAGTGGCAAGCCTACCCAACAGACCACATTGACTTTGTCCGGTATCATGCAGGGGAACTCAATCATCTGCGCTTTGATGTCGGCGTAGACTACCGAGTGAACAACGGGCAAGTGGAGTTTCTTAAGTCCGGCTACTACGGAATCTTTTGACCGTTTCTGTGACGCCAAGTGAAGTGCGTGCAATGGTTCTTGGTTGGTGGTTGATTGGCGAATTGTTGCGACTATTTTCTGTCGCCTATTTTTTGTCCGACCGTGTTCCTTCTCATCGAAGACATTCGATCGCGTCAACCGCAGCGGAAATTCCAGTGTGCTTTTGCATGCGACTTGAATGGTGTTCGCGGCCTGAAAGACACTTGCAGAATTGAGCAGTCGCTGAAGGACGTTGGCGACTCGCGGAGCCGTGAATCTGGCTGGCACCAGCGATTCTCCACAGCCCAGTGACTTGACTCGGGCCGCATTATCGAACTGGTCATGAGCAAGCGGCATGATCAGTTGAGGTATCCCAGCAGCCAGCGCCTGTGACATCGTTCCGATTCCACCATGATGAACCAGGGCGGCACAGGATGGCAGCAGGTCATCCAGCGGCACATACGGAACATGGAGGATGTTGGCCGACAGATTTTGCGGAATCTGTTCAGCAAACTTCGTCAACAGAATCCCGCGCAGTCCGGCTTGTTCACACGCCTCAGCGGCGGCCTGAAAGAACTTTGCGCCGTGAATGTTGCCCGTTCCTGCCGCGAACACGACAGGCGGAGGACCTCCGGCCACAAAGCGTGCGAGCTCCGGTTCAAGTCCTTTCCCACTTTGATCATTCCACAGTGGGAAATCAGTCTGAACGAGATTCGCGGGCCAGTCCGGCTGCTTTGGTGCGAACCAATTCGGAAAGAGGCACACAACCAGTGAAGGTGAATGCCACCATTCCGGCAAACTGCGAATCGGCGGCAACTCCAGCTCTGCCCTCCACTCATTCACGAACGGCAGTGAAACAGGATTTACAACAAACCGGCAACCCAGTTTGTAGAGAATGTTCCGCAGCCATTTCGGACCAAAGACATTTGGCAGCGTCGGAGGGTCAAAGCGGCTCCAGAGAACGGCTGGCTGAAGGTGTACGGTCACATTGGGAATGTTCAGCTTCTCATGAGCCATACGAGCCCCGAGGGCGAGGCAGTTGCTGATCGTCACCAGCGGTCCCTGCTCACTGAGCGATCGAATGAGTTCATACTGACGACGCACGACAGGCATGAGGCAACGAAACACATGCACGAAGGCCTGGTTAGGCTTCCAGAGATCCGGGTTTCGAATGGATTCCTCAAATTCCTCCCTGGTCCCGAGCGCATGAAACTCAATGCCATTCGCCAGGCACGATGCTTCAAAGTGAGCATTCGTTGCGAGGGAAACACGATGTCCCCGGCGCTGGAGTTCCCTGGCCAGGCCCAGCATTGGATAGACGTCGCCCGAACTTCCAAAGGTTGTCAACAGGTAGTGAGTCGTCATAAGAATCGTATTGGCAGAGACGAGCAGGGGTCAGGAAAAGAATCCGTGAAGAAACCACGTGTGGGTATTCAAATCTCGATAGATCCACAGTCGACTGCCTCGAGATGTTTCCACCTGATAGTAATCGCGATGGCACGGAGAGTCAGTCCACCAGCCGGTCTGAATTCGTTCCGGCGCAGACCACGTGATCAGTTCATGATTTTGACCAAGCACTACGATGGCGCTGGCATCCCGCTGTCCATCAAAGTTGCCAAGTGGCAGAGGAACCTCAAGAAGCTGCAGCGGGCGAGGAACCGGCAGAGACAACTTTGGAGAATCGGCATCGTCCGGCGTTACCATGGTTCGCAGCAGATTGTCTTTTTGACTTTGCAAAGCGCCCGATTGTTCACTGGCAAGGATTGCGGACAGCCTGATCGATTGCTCGGGACGCGGGTCTGGCTGAGGGTCTGCCTTAAGAACATTCTCAGCACCAAGTCTGCCGCTCAGACGAGCCACAAGCGTAGCGAGTTCTTCGTCCGGAACCACATGTTCTGACGAACTAAACAGATCTCGCTGACGAGACACAGGAAGAGGAACGCTTGTCGCCGTCAGTCGCACCGCATGGACGGGTCGATCGATGAGCTGCAGAAACTCATCGCCTTCCGTCGTTGCACTTTGCAATTCCGCTGTCGCTCCGGTTGTTGGGGCATGTTGAGCTTTGCTTTGTGTTCGCTGCTGCGCTCGGAACGCGTTCGTGATCAGGAACTCCAGACGCAGAGTCAGTACTTCTGACAGCAGCTGTGCGGACTGAGTTGGTTTCACGACTCCGGCCTGCAGAGCCTGGATGACTCCCCCGGGGCTGCAGAACTCACACTGCATCTGGCTGCAGGCGACTCTCCGACGCACCAGTTGTTCTTCGATCGAGGGACAAAGCTGCCCAATGATGTACCGGAGATCCTGAAAGCCGGTCGCGGGATCATCGCTGGACCATTCCGCCATGACCGGGTTCAGTTCCGGAATCGGCGTAATGCTCTCTTCCAGCGTTTCATTCAACTGCTGGATCCGAACGATGGCCTGGTCGGACAGACGCGACGGCAAATCGGGCAACGGAAGACTCAACAACTGTCCGATGGAACGAATGCCGAGATTCTGAAGAATCTCCTGATCGGCCAGCGGCAGTCGTCCTGTGCCGATCGGAAGAAACTTCAACTCCGAGCGCGCCTGTCCCGGAGGAGAAATACGAATCGGCAAATCTTCAGGCAGTGGATTGCGGGCGGCTGGTCCCTTCGAACGCCGTTTGTCATTCAGCCGTTCGTCCACATGAGCCAAAGCCCACGCAGCAGCGATCGTGTCAGCAATCGCCATGCGCGCCGAATATCCGACTCTTCGAATATCAGCGAGCAGCGATTCAGCAAGAGCAGCCTCACCGCCAAACAACGGCGCACATCCGGTGATGTCCATGAGCAGGCAATCCGGCACCGGCAATTCATCCATTCCAATCACCGGGGCATACTTTCGCGCAGGTTCGGCAAGCATCATCAACTGACGGCGATCCTCTTCGCACTGCCATTCGAAAAACTCGACCGCTGGTATCTGCGGAGCCGGCGCCGCTTTCCTGTCCGCGCGCTGCTTGCCGGAAGACCGAGTCTTTTCCTGGTGAGGATGCTCCAGCGGGACGGCCATGCCGCGAGCTTCCGCGAGCGTAATCCCGGGACGTACTCCTCGATGCCATGCAGCGGTCGAAACGGCTACGATCGTCGGCCCCGAAACAGCCGCTGGCCAGAGTTCGCGGATGAACCGGAGATCGACATCGGACGTGGCTCGCGAGTTCTTCTCACGTCGCTCAGAAGGAGCCAGCGTGTGGAGCGCCACCAGCTCCGAAGGCGCCCCGCTTTCCCTCAGGCGCACTCGAAGCACCTGGATGGGCCAGTTGGGAAATCGCAGGCAAAGAAAACGCGGTAGTGGCATCTCCGTAGTTTAGCGAAATCTGATTAGACGTCGCCTTCCGCCGCAGTTGTGAATTCCTTTCGATGAGCAATCACAATGGCAGCCACAAGGAACAGCACTGCAAGTGACAGCAACCAGAAGCAGTGCATGAACGGAGATCCCTGTCCGACAACGTACGACATGGCGGGATCCTTCGTGACGTTTTCGCCCAGCGGCACCCAGTGCACGAGCAGAGATCGCAGGCGAAACTGAAACGTTGCACGATTAATGATGGCGGGGATGGCTCCGAAGATGGCTTCCACAATGACTGTGTAGCTCACGCAAAAAACCATTGCTCGTCGCGGCATCAGAGCACCGAGCAATAGAAACAATGACGAATATCCAAGGGCCGAAAGAAAACTCAGCGCCAGGATCGCCACCAGAATCTGCCCGCGACTTTCAGCATTGGACAGCGTCACTGCAATCGTTGCGCCGACAGCAGCCGCAGAAAAGCCCCAGGTGAATGCCACAAGGTACTTGCCGATCAGCAGCCAGAAGATTCCGTTGGGACGCGTCGCAAGATAGACCCAGCTTCGTTGCTCCAGTTCGGACGCGACGGCCGGCCCCGCAGTCAGCAGCACACTCATCGCCGTGCAGACACACGGGATCATGATGTAAAAGAACACTGACCAGACAGAGTCACGTGCCTCGATCGGAATTTCTTCTTCCTCATGCTGCACATAAAGAATCAGAAGAGTGATGGCGACTGGAAAAGCTGCCATCACAAACCACCAGGCTAGTCTCCCCGCAGTGAGGGATCGTTTCCATTCGTACATGAAAACGGCACGCAGTGCGTTCACAGTTCACCTCGGTGGATTCGCATCAGAGAATTAAACAGAGACTGCAGTGAATCATCCGCCGTCCGCATTTCAAAAACGATCATGTCACCTTCGGCGACCCATCTTGAAATCTGCTGCGACAACTGGCTCGCATTCCGCGTTGTCAGCTGCACTGTATCTCCGCTGACAGATGGACTCACTTTCACTGCTTCGACCAGCCCGGCCTCCATCGCCGTCGCTGCAAGATGGGCACCATCCCGGCAGCGAACATGCACTTCCATGGGAATCTTGAACAGCAGTTCATGGACTTCTTCCGCTGTGCCGGATGCAAGGACTCGTCCACCGGAAATCAGCAGAAAGGAATTCGTCAGCGCTTCAATTTCATGCAGAACGTGGCTTGCAATGATGATACTTCGCCCCTGCTGAATCCATCCCTTCAGCAAGTCGGTCATCTGAGCGCGGCCCACCGGATCAAGACCGCTGAGTGGTTCATCCAGAATCATCAGCTCTGGTTCGTGAGCAATCGCCTGAGCGAGCTTGGTTCGCTGTCGCATGCCTCGGGAATAGGTAGAAATCGGCCGTCGCATACCTTCCTGCATCCCGACGGTTTCCAGGCATTCCATCGCTCGCACTTTCGCGTCCCAGCGACTACGGCCCTGCATCTCCAGCAAATATGTGACCCATTCCAGGCCTGAGACACTGGAGTACATGCCCTCGAATCCGGGACAGAATCCGATCTTCTTCATCAGTTCCGGGTTGTTGCGAGGCTCGTGCCCCAGGATCCGGACGGTACCTCGAGTCGGGACCAGTTGCCCGGTCAGCAGGTTGAGCAAAGTACTTTTGCCGGCACCGTTCGGACCAAGCAGACCATAGGCCCCGGGCGGTAACTCCAGCGTGATGTCGTTGACGCCCAGCACTTTGCCGTACATCTTCGTAACGCTGTCAAACTGAATCATCGGTGATGTGCTCATTGCCCGTCCTCAAATCTGCATTGGAGCGGAAACGCGACGGAAGACCACGGCCGTCGAAACTGCCGTCAGCACCATCAGCAATATGATGCGAGTTTCAATTCCCGTGATCTTGAAACTTGGGTCCAGAATCCATGCCGTCACATCACTGAAGACCTGAAACAGTGAGATGCAGTGCAAAAGCGAATGGGAGTTATCACTGGCGATCGGTATCACAACGCCGTAAGCGATCGCTCCAAAAATCCAGATCGCAAACCAGGCAAACGAGGCATATCGGGATTCCGTCGTTAAGGACGACAGCATGAGTGCAATGGACGTCGACGGGATCACGATAACACACGTGCAGGCAAGACTCCGAAATGGAAGGTCCCATGTCGCCTTCAGCACCTCAAGGCCGGGTGACAGCGCAAGCCCCGTAACAAAGAGCAGCAACGCAGGAAGCAGCGTAATGATTGTCAGATAAAACAGGATGGTCGCCGCTTTCCCCATCACATATTGAAGACGTGTGATTGGCCGCGAGAAATACAGGAGAAACGCGCGCGATCGAAAGTCCTGAGAGATCAATGGGGGAGCAACAAGTCCAACCAGCGGGATCAGAATAAATGGCTGCGACCGCTTGAACAGGGACTGAAGCAGAAGCGACCAGAATGCATGTCGTTGCTGTCCGGGATCCTCTTCCTTCTTCTTCAGCATCTCCGAAATTTTTGACTGCACATTTCCGTCACCGATGGACTGCGGCTGAAGTAAGACCTGAGCAAGCCCCGCGAAGGCACCACGTGAAAAACTGTGAACGTCCGCGTTCGACTGCTCGTACATGAAGATCATGAATCCCATCAGCACGCCGGGGACCCATGCGAAGAATAATACTCGTCGCAGCCAGGAGCTCAGCCAGGCTCGGCGGATTCCGATTTCTGCGATGACCATCCAGCGGTTTCCGGCTGGCTCAAATTCACCAGTCCAGTTTCTGTATCCCAGGTTATGAATGGGCATTTCGCACCTGCCTGACGGCGTCCAGAAAGATCTGTTCGAGAGAGTTTCGTGAGGGGGTCATGCTTCGAATCACGCAGCCGGTCTCAATGGCAGCGCTCCAGAGCACCTGGCTGAGATCTTCGGTTTCGCCTGGCACGCGAACCTGCTGAGGTCCCAGTGTTTCACACCAATAGCCATCCTCTTTCAAACTGGCCACAAAGGCATCGGAGTTCCCCTGAAGACTGACAGTCAGGGAAGGCGTGGGAGTCCTGCAGAGATTCTGAAGTGAATCGCTGACCATGACCTGACCAGCAGCCAGGATGACAACGTGATTGCAGACCGTTTGTACGTCGGGAAGGATGTGCGTGCACAGGATGACGGACTTGCCGAATTCCCGCGCGAGGATTCGAATGCGATTCAGCATCGCTTCACGCTCTTCCGGATCCAGCCCGGTTGTCGGTTCATCAAGAATCAGCAGTTTCGGGTCGTGAACAATCGCCATTGCAAAACGCAGTTTCTGGCGCATGCCTGTCGAGTAGGTTTCGACGGGGCGGTAGCGTTCCTGACCGGCGCCGCAGAAGTCCAGGATCTCGTGGCCCCGTCGAAGAGCTTCCGTCTCCGGCATACGCGACAGCCGTGCTGCCACCTGCATGCATTCGATTCCGGACAGACCATGGATGTAGCAGTCGTCTTCCGGCATGTAGCCGATCTGAGTCCGGATCTGCTGTGGGTCTGTTCCCAGGGGCACACCAAGTATCTGTCCGGTCCCGTGACTTGTACTGACCAGGCCAAGCAGCACCTTGATGAGCGTGCTTTTTCCTGCTCCGTTCGGACCAAGCAGTCCGGTGATCCCCGGGGAGATATCAAGCGAGATCGAATTCAATGCGCAGAACTTGCCGTAGTTCTTCGTGAGGTCGCGCAGTTCAATCAAAGCGGTCATGAATCAGTGACTCGTTTCAGTCAGAATGTTGATTCCGTTTCGTGGGCAGGATGGTCGCAGATTCCAAATCGCTGGCAAGGAGTCATTAGAGCTTTCCAGCTTCGTTGGTGTCATCTTCTTTTGCCCGCCCTGGAAAGCGAAAAGGCGTGATTCGTCCGCATTGGTCTGTCATTTGGACAATATTCCAGAAATTTGGCATCACAGTAGGTGCCGCTTGCCGAGCGGCACCTCGCGGCCTGCCGCGACAAGCGCCCAGACGGGGATCCACAGGATTGCAGGTCGACGTGGATTGAAAGCAGCGCCATGTCTGTGCGTTTGAGCCGAGTGGCCTTGGCATCACGAACGTGCGAGAACAGGTTCGCCTTGCGGCGAAAGTCCTGCTCGGCAAGCAGGACCTACTGTAGGTGCCGCTTGCCGAGCGGCACTTCGCGGCCTGCCGCGACCAGCGCCCAAGCGGGGATCCACAGGATCGCAGGTCGAC
>VFQT010000820.1_pt1 | contig 41946 bp, 30 predicted proteins | sample 3512381 | NCBI WGS metagenome assembly VFQT01 (sample SAMN10412376, study PRJNA504923) | tailings metagenome | isolation source: Relicate 2 Philex TSF3 active mining site | place: Philippines: Tuba, Benguet | collected 2017-08-29 | reverse complement strand
CCCGGAATAAAAAAGACACACAGGTCCCTAAAAAAGTCCTTTTTTATTTCAGGGATTTTTTTCGTGTTGTTTATGTTCGCGGAGGATTTTTTTTGGTAAGGTGAGTGGTTCATCCTCGTAGGTTCTTTTTAGTGAGGTGAGTGGTTCAAATTTACGTAGGATTTTTTTTGGTAAGGTGAGTGGATCATCCTCACGGGGTGTTCCTTTCGTTTGTTTTTTACTATACGGGTAAACGTTTTTTTGTTTAACATTTAAATTATTTCCGCAATCAAAGCATTTGCACATACTAGTGCAAATCGCTAAATTTGCGTAGCAACAGCAGTATTTTTTCAAGCATTTGGAATTTTTGCAAAAGCACCCGGATTTGTGAAATAGGTTACCGGAGTCATCAATGGATACTTGTCCATGTACAAATTTTTTGTGGTATTTCTCGGAGTTAAATTTATTTTCAATCGCGATGTTTCTTACGTCATTGTCATAATTGAAGCAATTTGAGCAAGAGCACAACATTGTGCACATTGTTTTTTCATAAAAGCATACGCAATATAGTTTCAAACATGACGTTTTCGAGCATGTGCATTTCTTAGTTTGGCGAAAATGATCCAATGCGTTGATATCAATCGATAAGCAATCAGCGTTTTCTTCATTGACGTTTTGCACGGCATTTTGCACGGCATTTTGCATGGTGTTCCTTACACTGGATAGTAGTGTTGAATTCTTAAATTAATTCAACGAAAAATGTATAAAGATTGTGTCACAAAGTAAAGTAAAGGAAGATGACGCCATCCGAACAGTTGCAGATATTAAAAAGTATACCGCAATACCCTCAGCGATCGAAGGAGTGGTTTGATCAGCGTAAGGATAAGTTGACGAGTAGTGATGCAGGTACAGTGTTGGGTTTAAACCCGTACCAAACTGCGGTGGAGGTGTTATTTAAGAAATGTGGTGCTGGATCAGAATTTACGGGGAATGTTGCTACGCTTCATGGGCAGAAATATGAGGAAGAAGCTATACAGATGTATTGTAAAGCGATGGGTAAGAAAAATTACGATTTTGGTCTAATTGATTTTGATGCGGTGTACAGAGAGACAGACTTGCACACAAAGGAAAGATATCCAAATGGTATAAGGTGGTTGGCGGGTTCAACGGATGGTGTGGCGGAAGATCTTTCGAACAAGGAGGCATTGGTATTATTGGAGGTAAAATGTCCTTATCGTAGAAAGATAGTATATGGTAAATGTCCAGAGTATTACTACCCGCAGGTCCAATTGAATATGGCTATTTTAAATTTGGAAAAGGCGGATTTCATAGAGTACAAGCCATCGGAGGGTGGTAGCGATCTTGTATTAAATATAGTTCGTATACAGAGAGACCGGGAGTGGTTTGACAAGAATGTGGTTATTTTGGAAGAATTTTGGAACTCTGTGATATATTGGAGAACGCAAGATATTACAAAGCACCCTGAATATTATAAATACCACAAAAAGGGTGTGGACCGGGTTTCAAAGCCTTCGTTGTTTTTAGAAATCGTTTCAGATGACGAAGACTCGTAATTATTCAAATTTCCATCCGGTTTTGTTATTGGGGGATATAAATGATGGTTCGTAGTATATTTTATTGAATTCGCAAAGGGACTTCTTATATTTTTTAATGAGAAATTGAAATTGGATTTTTTCTATTTTCTTCTCGTCGACAAGGAATTTTTCGATGTTTTCTTGTTGGATTTCTCCTATCACCAGATTGATATCTTGCGGCAATATGACTTTGTTTTTAAAAAGTTGTCTGGCAGATTCAAAGTTAAAATCATCCGGTATTTTGTACTTATCGGGGAGGGTATTAAGTATATTTTCGATTGTCTTGTGTTGTTGTATAAGGTTAAGGCTTGTCAAAGGGCCTAATTTAGGTATAGTGGTGGTGTAATCACATCCGCAAAGTATACAAAAATCAATAAAATTATCATAGGTAATATTAAATTCGGAAAGAATATCAGATAGGGAAATTTCGGTAACGATATCATTTTTGTTTGCGCCCCTAATAACTACGGGGGAACCAAAAGTTAATGCATCGCTATCTTCGGTGAAAGTATACTGTACGAGGTTTGTTTTTTGAAGTTCAGCGCAGGTCGCTTCTGCTTCTCCGTAAGCCTCTAGGACGGGGATCCCTAAAAGTTTTAATAGATATTTGCAATCGTGTTTATGTTGTTTTGTGACGGTAACGAGTTGTTTGTTTAATTTATGTAGTTTTTCAAGGATGCTATCGTCGTTTTCTTGAATGGTGTGATATTCTCGTAAGGGGGATTGTAGGAGCAATCGTAGGGAGTTAATTTTTTCTTGTATTTTTAGTTTCTGGTTTGATCGTTTATCGAGTATGGTCTGTTTTTCATTCGGTGGTTTTCCATCGAATACAAAAATGGGTACGATTCCGTTCCTTAGGTAAAAGCATACTTTTTGCATGAATCCGATGACGTGTGAATTGTCGGAGTGGTTCGATCCATGTCTATATTTATAGATAAGAATGCTGCTATCGATTGCTATTTTAGAATGAGAATAATGATCAATGTGTTTTTCCTTAATTATATGTGGTGCTAATTTTCTTATAACTTTATTGAGACCTTTGATACCCATGGGAATGAATAATAATATTCTAATATCTTTTAATAATATTTTAATTATGGTAAATTTACTCGGGTAAATTTACTCGGGTCGCATATGTGGCGGTTAAATTAAAATTTTAATTATAAAGACTTCTTTTATAATTATTTCTAGGTAACAAATAATGTGTAGTCCTGGTTGTATGGACCGTTTGTTTATAAATTTAAAAGTAATTTCCCAAGTTCAAAAGGGCCAAAAGTTATTAACAAATGACGACTATTTGATTTTGGACATGGGTACTTCCTATAGGCAAGTGATAACAAGGTGGTGGATGAATGAAACTAGAGAAAGAACATTAAAGAAAATTCAAGAAGTGATAAGAAGTGCTATCTACTGTGGGCAGAATGCGATTAATTCGGAGACTATGGTTCGCAAAACAATGGATGATGAAAAATCAAGTGCAAGTGTTTCAAAAAAAGTTGAAGTTCGTCAATGGGAGCAGTCGAGGGACAAGTATCTTCAAATCGACAATACGAGTCTTTTGGAACTATTGTGTTCTGAGTTAGAGAATTCTCTCTTAGGAATGAAGAATTTGAAAGAAACATATTCCGACGACGCGACTCTTTGTGCTAAATTGGACCTTGAGGTGCAAGTTGTGGAAAGGCATGTTGAAAAGTTTTCGAAATTTTTGAAGACCCTGAAAGGTCCAAATGATATTTAACTGCTACCGTTTTTGTGAAAAATAGTACGGTTTTAGTGTATTGATGGTTGAGTTGAAAGAAAATGGTAAAAATGCAAACGATTGTATGGTACGTTTACGTTTACGTTGTAAATTGTTTTGTTTGGAAATGCGTTCATCATTTTATTTTCGATGAATGTGGGAATTTTTTTAATAAAAAAAATAATAAAAAAAATTAAAAAAATAATAAATTATTTTCTATACACTAATTAAAACAAAAAAATGTACGATTTACTGTTTGGAAAGAAAACCAGCAAAAGAAGTAAAAAGTCGAGTTCTCGTCGTCGCAGTGTCTCCAAGGGGCGCATAACTGTTGGCGGAAAGGAAAAGAAGCTTTTTATGGATAAGCGTGGCACTTTTTATTACACCAAAAGCCACCGCAAAAAATACACAAAAAAGTCTAGCTCAAAGAAGAAATCCATCTTCTCGCGCATTTTCCGCCGCAAGAGCTCGTTCGGTCGCCGCCGCGGTAGCCGCCGAAGCAGCAGCCGAAGCAGCAGCCGAAGCAGCAGCCGAAGCCGCCGCCACAGCCGCCGCCACAGCCGCCGCCACTCGTTTGGTCGTCGTCGTCGCCACAGCCGCCGCCACCGTCGCAGCCGCCGCCACAGCCGCCGCCACTCGTTTGGTCGCCGCCGCAGCCGTCGAAGCAGCCGCCGAAGCAGCCGCCGCCGCAGCCGTCGCCACAGCCGCCGCCACCGCCGAGGCCATCGATTCGGATTTGGTTCGTTTGGTAGTGGTCGAGCGGATAATCTCATGAGTATGAGCGGACCCTTCCCTAGTATGTCATAAGTACGTCATAAGTACGTCGTAAGCGGTTTATTTAAAAAAAAAAATAAAAAAATAGTTATTTTTTGAATGTATAATTAGCAGTGTTCAAAAAAAAACTATCTTTATCTAATAAGAATGAATTCCCAATTCCACCTTTATATGAAAGATGCAAAAGTGTCAATGGTAACAATCTTATGGATAATATTTTCACTAACGCTTTATTACTATTTATCAATCGAAAGCATAGAGAAAAAAATAGTATATGTTACAGCTGACTACTTGATAACAAGTTTACTTTCACAGATTCGACCAATCCTCGTTTCACTTAGTGAGGAAACGCGTAATTCTTTAAAGTTCCCTCCATCAACTACTCCGGAACCAACGAAACCCCCAAAGGAAGAAGCGATATTTTCAGGTAGTTACGGGACTATGCGTTTGATAATGTTGGTTGTGGGTCTTCTTCTCCTAATCAATTTAGTGTACAACATTATTACCAAAAGTAAGGCTGGTTTGATCTTATTCGTAATTGGTATGGTAACCGCTATTATAATAACACTGGTTGAGTTAGTGTTCGTTGAAATTGTTACTCCGGCTTTTGTGTATGTAGACTTTAACAAGACGATGTTAGAAATAGTTAATATCATGCATGCTACGTTTAATTGTTCAAGTATAATTGCAACGGACGAAAAGTGTAAAATCGCGTGTCCAAACACGTTTAAGACATGTCAAGCAATCGTAGGTATAGATAGGTATTGTGATGAGTTTCCAAGTGTAAATGTGTGCAAGGAGTTTCCAAATTTGCTTAAGGATGGAAATTGTACTAATAATAAGGTATTGTGTAATAGAACAAATAGGACAAATGGAACAAATGGAACAAATGGGGCAAATGAAGTTAAATCATAAAATGTTGGTCATTTGCAAAAATCTTATCCCTACAAATGGTGTATATACATTCCATGCGACTACGGGTGGTTTTATCGTAAACTGCGACAACGAATTTTTTTTTGAATGGACGATTGGGGAAAACAGTCCTTCCGACAACGTGCTTATATTTTCTACAGACTACGATACCATAAAACGTATGGCGAATTGTATAGGTAATAGATATGGAAACCTCACAATTCAATTTATAGACAAAGGTCATCAAATGGCTTATCGATTATGCTATGGTAGAAAAATGAAAATAGAATGTGTAGTCAACCATATTTACGAAGAAGAGCTCGTACCACCGGCAATTGATAGTCGAATACCATTTGTGGTTGTTGTGAGGGAGCATTTTCGAAAGGCGTTGGAAATAGTTTTATCCGAAAAATCCCAAACGCGTATATATTTGGTTCCCAAGCAGTTGATTGTCCGATGCATAGGTATAAACGTAGCGATCGAAACGGATTTAGAAGAAGTATATAACAATGCGTGTTTGGATTTTCATAGCCATGCGATAGAACAAATGGTTCGTTTTTTGGGGTCATTGCACCATTGTCGTATCAAGTTGCACATCCACAAAGGTCTTATATTTCGTATCGTTGCGGGATTGTCCGAGGGATTTTTCCAAACAAAAAAGTCGATTACATTTTATTGTGGCCATTTTGTTTCCGTTTGAGAAAGTGGTGATCGATGACGGAGTTTCTGTTTTTGCAAAAGGTTTCTTTCTGGGAGAACATACCACAAAACATTCCTTCGTTGGAAGATGGACCAAGCCATGTATACAAGGTTACGACTCCGGTGTCGTGTAGATGTCTAAACAATCTATCAATGGGTAGGTTAATTTTGTATTTTTTCGCGTAGTCAATGATAGCGCTGACTGCTGGTTTGGTAAAAATAATGGAGTGAGCCCCCAGGGAGTGTTTCACGTACCCGTGGATCCATTCTTGGGTATTGGGGCATTCTTGTTTGCAATAATTGGTATACGATAGGAGAAAAATATTGGGGTTGGAAGTATTTTTTTTGTGTAGACTTACAAGGGCCTTATTAAAGTTTTCCCAAAATTCTTCCTTTGGGCCATATGGGTGTGCATCATCTTCGTACATGACGAGGTAATCTTCTATATCATTCTCGGTTTCTGTGAGTAATTTAAAGAAACCCCCAAGTAGTCCAATTTCACCGGATTGTTCTAGTTTATCGGTTTCTATCCACGGAAAGTTTTTCTTTATATATTCAAAGTCTTTCCGGCTTCGGTTACTATTTGTTCCATCAAAGTACAAACTATAGAATAACCGATAGGGTAATTCGTAATATTGAAAGGCATTTTCTAGTTCCGTTATTCGTGTTTCAATTACGTTGGATTTTTCATAAGACAAACCAGTGGTATGTAAAGTCAAGACGTAGGAATCCTTTAGTATTTTACTGGCTAGAATAAAGTTGGGGATGGTGATTCTTCTTAGATAAACGCTGATTTTTGCGTCCACGTAGTTTACGTTTTTCTTTCCGAGATAGGAGTAGTGATCTAACAATTTTCGTAGAAATTGGGCATCCTGTCCCCTAATTCTATTGGTATAGCGGAGACCGTCACGGAATACTTTTTTTTGAACGGATATATGGCCTTGATGTAGATTTTTATGGGGTAATCCAATGAAGGTATTGTTTTTGGGGGGATTTTTTTTATGTATATTGTACAAGTAATTTCCATCAAACGTTTTATAATTCCCAATAAACCTAGGTAAATTACCCTGCGACACAGAAAACCCATGAACAATCGCAATCGGGTCATATTCAAGAAAGGTTTTTAGTATAATTTCAACGTATTGTGGGTGCATAAGATCATCGGCATCCATAAACAAGATATAATCCCCTTTGCTGGCATTCGCCGCTCTGTTTCGATTGATTCCAGCGTAGCATTGTTCATGAGTCCCCAATATAATCAACGGAACATTTACAATGGTTTGTAGTTTTCTCCTAATTTCATCGACATTCATGTCTTTCGGGACAGACGACAATGCGATTATAATTTCGATGGGTGGTACGGTTTGGTCGTCGATTGTTTTAAGTAAGTTATCCAATTTCAAGATATCGTCTACGATGCATGGTATGGCTATGGTTGATCGTAGATTGTGTACGTATTTTTCATTTTTGTTTTCAAAGGATTCTGACCGAAGTGAGATGCAAACGGCCAACAAAATAACCATTGATAATATAATCAATGCAATGAAAACATAAAAGAGGGGGTTTCGTGTACGTATTTTCATTTCATTAATTGGTATAAATATTTTATTTCTTTTTTTATTTTATGTAGTATACTATAATAGTATAATATAAAACCAAATATGCGTACTTCTGAGCACGTAGTTTGTTCTAGCGTGATCGTGATTCTTATATTGTTGTGTTTTATGCTCACGGTGATGAATTGTAACGAGTATTTTACGGAACATTTTGGGAGTACATGTATGGATTTCATAGACGTGACATTAAAACCAAAGTATCCGGTTGTTCGAGACAAGATTTTTGTATCGGTGGCTAGTTACAGAGACGATGAATGTAGTGATACACTAAAAAGTATATACGACAATGCTTTTAATCCTAAAAATATAATCGTAGGAGTATGTCAACAAAACAAGAAGGGTGAAAAGGCGGAGAACTGTTTGAATCCCCACGTTCTCAAAAAATACAAAGACCAAATAAGGGTCAAGACAATGTCCCACAAGGAAGCAAAGGGTCCTACCTATGCGAGATATTGGTGTAGTACAATGTGGCAAGGGGAGGAATATTTTTTGCAGATAGATAGTCACACGCACTTTGTAAAGGGATGGGACGCTTCACTGATAAGTATGTTGAAGCAATGTGATTCCCCCAAACCCATTTTGACTGTTTATCCACCGGCGGAGGATCAGGTAAAATTGGAGGGTAGTCCGGAGATGTGTAATGGTAAGTTATCAAACAACGACAAAATCCCGATATTCTTAGCGGGTTGGACGGGTAAATCGGACCGTCCCAAGAGATCCCCAAAGCCGTTTTCGGCAGCGGGATTCAAGTTTCTTCGTGGTGATTTTTTGTACGAGGTGCCATACGATCCGAATATGCCCCACTTGTTTATGGGAGAGGAAGTATTGCTAAGTGCTCGTCTTTGGACGCACGGGTATGATTTTTTTACCCCTAATATAAATGTATGTTGGCACCATTATGGGAGGGTGGGTAAGGCGAAGTATTGGGACGATATCAAAGAGGGTGCGGAATGTCGTATCAAGTCGGTAAAAAGAATACTATTTATGTTGGGGTTGTTGGATTCTCACAAGGTAGAGTCTGAATTTTTGCGGGACCACCACAAGTATGGGTTTGGTACTATTCGAAAATTGAAGGACTATTGGTTGGCGAGTGGTATAGATATGGAAAAGGAGGGGGAGGCGGGGATAGAAGATTGGTGTAATGATGTGGATACGGTTTCTGATAAGTTTAAGGGTTGGAATTTCAAAAAGCATGGATATTTATTAATCAATAAGCATTCAATTTTCGAATAGTACCAAAAATCAGACCTAACGATGTGATATGTATAAGCGATTGTTGCCACAATTAAAATATTTCTCCAAAAATAAATAAGAATGTCTGTAGTATGTTGTGTTTACTATCCATAAATAAACGGATTTTTGAGTGAAAATAAATATATTTGAATGAATATAAAGGAATGTCATCCAGTATACTTCTTCCATCGGGACACTTTCCGAATTCATCTCCTCCTATATCCTCATTAGAGATATACTCTACGGCGCAATTTTCTAGTATCCAAGTAAACAATTTCCTTAAGTATAACGATCTGATAGTTACGGGACAAGTTATATTTAACGACATAACTGTTTCTGGTCAAGCTGCCTTTAGCGGAGGTGTTACAATTACGGGAGGTGGGGATTCATCAAATCCCTCCAATGGATCCTTGGTCGTGGTAGGTGGTCTTGGTGTCTCAGGCAACGTAAATGTGGGTGGGAACGTTACAGCAACGGTGGTAAATTCGTTGTCCGATTCAAGACAAAAAAAGGAAATAACGATCATAGAAGATGCCTTAGGGCTGGTAAAAAGCATTAAGGCGGTAAAGTATAAGTTTCGCCACTTTCAAAAAAAAACAGTACCAGACAAGCGTTATCACTATGGAGTTCTCGCCCAAGACCTTAAGGAGAATGGGTTAGGTGACATTGTGACGGAGAATAAAAACGGAATGCTCGCGGTGAACTATAACGACCTTGTGGGGATCCTTTTAAAATCGGTGCAGGAATTAGATGAAAAAGTGGACGCGATGATAACGAAAATGGATGCGATCATAGAAATGCGGTAGATCGAAGAAAAAAAAATGTACGATTTGTGAAAATTTTATTTTTTTAAAAAAAAAAAAATAAAATCTAAATAAATGATAAATAAATAAATGGCCCCACAATCAATTTTGAACAACAATTCCATTTCCTTTTACACAGACCAAACCCTCGCCACCAAAAATGCGGGAATCAATTTCACCCCAAATTCCCTCGACCTCACCTCCACCGTCAGCTCAAACGGAAGTTGCGATATCACAAATGTCGCAAGTGTCCAACTCACCGGAAGCACGTCCGGGAGCATCGCACAAAGAGCTTCCGCGGCTACCACCTCGTACACCGTAACGTGGCCCGCAAATTCCGGTAGCGCGAGCCAAGTTCTTACCACAGACGGCAGCGGCACACTATCATGGGCCGTGGTATCACCCGCAGCCTTTACTTGGCTAACGGCTGCCAAAGCCGCTACTACGACAAATGTTGCTCTCACGGGCGAACAAACAATTGACGGTGTTGCCCTTGTCTCCGGTGACCGTGTCCTTGTTAAGAACCAGACTGCGGGTGTAGAAAATGGCGTTTACATCGTTGCCGCCGGTGCTTGGTCACGTGCCGCCGACCTCCCCGCAGGTGCTAGCGCGTCCTCCAAGGCCATTACGGTAACGTTGGGTACCGCAAACGGTGGCGGTGCTTTCGCATGCACAAACAATGCCCCCACAGATATCGTAGGAACGGATATCCTGACCTTCCAGGCCTTTGGTAGTTCCACGCCCGCATCCGGAAGCTCCGGCAGCATTCAGTACGCAGGGGCCGGAAGCACCTTTGCCAGTGCCACAAATTCACTCTTTTCCTACGCCGATTCCGGTAGTAACGTATCTCCCACCACATCCCTTACGGTCGGTGCGGTGAGTGGCCAGGGAAATGGTATATTCCAGTTGGTGGGCTCAACCTCATCCCTCGCATCCGCCGCGGGTACAGCGGTGGAGATTACGGGTGGGGCAGGTGGAAGCAACGGAGTAGGTGGTGCCATTACGGTTACGGCTGGTGCGGGTACGGGATCGGGCTTAGGTGGTGCTTTGAGTCTCGTTTCGGGTAATGGTGGTGCGACGGGCGCATCGGGGGTACTGACATTATCAACGGGTTCCTCCGCAGCTGCTGCATCAGGTGCTGTTTCGATTGGTTCGGGTGCTGGTACTACGGCATCTGGTTCGGTGACGATCGCAACGGGTGCATCTGCTACGGCGGGTAGTATTGTAATACAGCCATCGTCGGGTTCCGCTTCTGGGTCCTCCGCGGGTGGCAACCTTACATTGGCCACCAGTAACGCGAGTGGTACGGCCAATGCCGGTAACATATCAATCACGACGGGCACGGGAGCAACCGGGAATGCGGGAAATTTGACGCTGACCGCTGCTACTTCGACTGGCGGTACATCCGGTAAGATTTCGTTGGTGCAGAATGGTGTGACGTACAACTGGCCTGTGGCTCCTACGCTTGGTTCGGAAGTGGGGCAAATCATTAAGATAGGTGCCTTTGCTGCGAACGTTGCAACCCTTGAGTGGACAACCCCATCCGCGGGTACACCGGCAGGTACAAACACCGAAATTCAGTTCAACAGTTCGAGTGCCTTTGGTGCCGCCAGTACGATATCAAGTGGTCGCACAACCTTTTCCTACTCCGTGGGAACCCCGACCGCCAATGACTCGATTTTGAACGTGGGTGGCAATGCAAATTCAACCGGAAGTCCCACGTTCACCCTAAAGGGTACGGATTCCGTCGTGGCGGGTCTGAATGGCAGTGCCCTCAGTATCCTTGCGGGTGTGGGAAATACATCGGGAAATGGTGGGGGTGTGACAATCGGTGCAGGTGCGGGCGGCGCATCAGGGGCTGGTGGTGACATTACGGTGAGTTCCGGTTCCTCGAGTACATTGGCTGGCGGAAACATTACCTTATCGGCTTCTTCGGGAGGTACCACGGGAGGTACGATTTTCCTCACAGGTGGATCGGGTGGTTCGGGTGCGGGTGGTAACTTGAGTTTGACCTCTGGTTCCTCGTCATCGGGAAACAGTGGTGCCATAACCATCCAAAGTTCATCGGTAACTTCGGGAACAAAGAAATCGGGGGCCATCACCATCGCAACCCAGGCGGGAGGTAGTGGTTCAACGAGTGCATCCGGGTCTGGTTCGATTACGATTTCGACTGCCACTTCAGGTGCAACTTCCTCGGCCGGAGACATTAGCATTAGTTCGGGTGCTGGCGGCTCTACATCAGGCGATGGTGGTGATGTCACGATTTCTTGCGGGTTGGCCCCGAACGGAACAAACGGTAAGTTTTCTTTGGTACAGGGTGGTATAACATACATATGGCCCACGAGTGACACAGGCACCCCACCCGCTGCAAGCCAAGTATTGTCAGTCGATAGTTATTCAGGCACTACGGCAACTCTCGCATGGGGTAACGGTGGTGGCACACCCGGTGGCATAAACGGTGACGTACAGATCAAGCAGGGTAGTGTATTTTCAAGTGGGTACGTGGCGAGTAGCAATTTATCTACGTACAACTATTCACTAACCACCAACTACGATGCCCTCCTCAAAGTAGGTGCCACGGCATCTTCAACTGCACAGCAGAATACATTTACCATCCAGGGTCAGGCAACAACCGGTTCCTTTGCTGGTACGGCAATTACGGTCGTATCCGGTGCGGGCACGGGTAGCAACGCTGCGGGTTCACTCACCCTTGCAGGCGGGGTTGGTGGTGCCTCTAGCGCAGGTGGTGCCGTATCCGTAACTGCGGGAGCGGGTGGTTCTTCGCTGGGAGATGGTGGAGCCCTAACACTATCATCCGGCAGTGCGGTGTCTACCACAACGGGTGGTAACGGTGGTGCCCTCACCGTATCGGCTGGCGTGGGTAAGGCATCTGGTTTGGGAGGTGCGGTAACGGTATCGGCCGGTACGGGAGGTGCCACTGCGGCGGGTGGTGCGTTGTCCCTCAGTTCAGGTGCTGGTGGGTCTACCTCAGGTGCCGGAGGCGCAGTTTCGGTCACGGCGGGTGGTTCAGCGGGTGGTAACGGTGGTTCTGTGACGGTTACGGCTGGTGCCTCCGCGGTGGGAGGTAACGGAGGAGGTGTGACCGTGACTTCAGGGGCTGGTTCGGCGGGAGCGGGTGGTGATGTGACTCTTACGGCGGGTACTGGGTTTACGACGGGAGGTAACGTGGCCATCAATGCTGGTACGGGTGCTGTGGGCGGTACGGTAACTCTCAAGGCGGGTGGTGCGGTTGCTAACCCTGGTTTTATTTTTCAGAACTCGGCATCCACAACGGTTGCGACTGTGCTTTCGCTCGCACAGAATGCTACATCGCAGACAACTGGTACATTGCGTGTATCCGGAGGTGCTGGGTTTACCCAAGATGTATATGCCCAATCCTTCAACGCGGTATCGGATGCTAGGTACAAGAAGAACATTACCAAGTTATCTGACCCATTGGCAAAGTTGATGTCGATAGAGGGTTACGAGTACGAATGGAAGGACGAAAGTATGAACCGGGGAAAGAAGCAGATTGGTGTGCTTGCGCAGCAATTGGAATCGGTGGGATTGTCGGACGTAGTGACTGGTACGGAAGAGAAGAAGGCGGTGAACTACGCGGCGTTGGTTCCGTTGTTGATTGAGGCGATTAAGGAGTTGGCAAAGCTTACGACAATGACGTACGAAGATTAAGTGCTGGTCGATAATTCTGGTACAAGAAGTGGTGAGACGTATTTATAGGACTCGAGGCAAATACACAAGTAATTTTCAAGACCGTTAAAATTGTACAATGTACCATATCTTTTGTTGTAAAAGGCTATGGTGATTGTATAAAATTCTTTGTGAGGGTTGATATACTTGATCATTTGGTTGTTGTGTTCGACGGTTTGTAAGGTGGAATTTTCGGTGAATAGGACGGAGTCGAGGACGTCGTTGCTAGGTCCTAGTTCCTCCAATCGTATTTCGACTTCCTGCGATCCAAAAAGGTCGAGTCGATTGGGGGACTGGATGAAATTTCTCCAGATGACGATATCGTCATTGAAGCCCATTTCCACATAGGGATTGTAAGGTACGGAAAAGTCAAATACGATATTTACGGGGTCGACGCAATTGTATTCCATTTTTGAAAGTAATCCGTTGAAGCTTACGACAATATTGAGGGGTGCTAGTAGTCCGTTTAATAGGAGGATAAATGAAGTTATGTCGTAGTCCCCGATCGTTAGTTTGTATGAATAGGTAATGCTTGATTTCGTAACAACTAAATGGTTGTTGTATTCGTTAATGGCGTACTCTCCCTTTGGTATGTTTCCTCTGATTAGTCTGGCGGAGCAGACATTTTTAACGGGTATGGGTAAGTGAATTCTGTAGTAATTGGGGTTGGGGAATAGTTTCCGATCTCTCTGGCTTGAGTAGATATTTACGTAATTGGGGTATGTTTCCAATTTCCATGTTTTTCCGTAATCCTGGACGTTATTGAATTCCGCTAGTTTTCCACTGAGGAGGGCATTTGCGTAATTTATTCTATTCGGTGTGCCGCCTACTTTTTCGATGGTACTTTTGACGGATACGTTTTCAATGCCAAGTTTTTCAATTGGGGTAAACATTGTTTTTTTTAAAAACAAATTCATTTTTTTTTTGAAATAAATTCACAATAAAATGAATTTTCAAAAAAAAAAAATCTTGGCGTATAGTATAGACAGGATGACTTCTCATACTTTCTATACTCAAACGATTACTTCCGATGGATCTGGACTTGCCCTTGTAGATTCAGTCAAAGCCGGTGCCCCCTACATCACTTACAAATGTAAGGCGCCCGTCAACCTTAACTTCCTCTTCCGAGAAGTTCTTTTCTGCGACCCAGAATCCTTTTCGGTAGCTGTTGATGACCCCACTACAGGTAGGGACAAAGTACGTCTTGTCAAGACATACGCTGACGTTACTACAGCAGAGGCAGCAAGCGATGCTGAACGTATCGCGGATGTGTCCGAAACCCACGGAAGTTCGTATGCCATGCGATTGATAAACGCAATCATGCGAAATGAGCTTCAGGTGACGGATACCAATTTGGTATCAAAGGCCATTCATTTTGCCGGATACGACGATGGTCTTGTGAGCGGAACATCGGTCAACAGTACATCGGCGAATACCGCAACGATGGATTTCTCCGAGTTTTTCCAAGTTGCTCTGTCCGCTATCCGCAACAAGGAGACAGATGCTGTTGTGAGTGGATCAAAGGGACTGACGGACAGAGAAAACATCAACAATGCTGCGATTGTAGATGATCTCAAGTCAAGAAGTACCGAGAATGTGCTTGCTTCGGACCTTGTTGCCACACTTCTTCGCAGTGCAACAAAGCCAAACACTTTTTCAAACGGGGTAATAGACAATAGTTCCGAAGTCAATTGGCTCAAGCAGATCCTATACTCGATCATCATCCAGTCTACCGGAAACGATGGTTCCGTTGCGGATGCCGAAGGCACAGAACGCTACATGCCTATCCGCCGTACGGCGTTCAAGGCTGCTGGTGGAAACCAACAGGAGCGTTTTATGCAGCTCTGCCTCAAGGATGGCGACTCCATTGTCGTAGTCTTCAAATTTTCACTCAGTAAGACGGACGGGACCTTGGTGGACACGGATTGCCCAGACGCGGCTGGTACCCCCATGACGATTGGGTTCAAGATCGAGCATGCCGATTTTGCCGGAGATTACATTCTTTCCTCAACGGGTAGCGGCAGCGCCCTCCCGCTTGGGTGGGATTACACGGACGAAATCCTGAACAAGACCTCCAGTCTTTCGGCATCCGACTCCCTCGCAACAACAATTGGGGCGGATGCCAAGTTGCCAGTCTCGCATGCGAACGGTGGCTGGGCGTACACAAACCCAGCTTCGGATACTCTTCGTAAGATCAACTGGTACTTGTTTTCGGATGCGAACAAGTATATGTTTTCGAGCATGGACTGCTTCTACGTCCGCATGGTGGTTGCAGCTGGTTCCAAGGTTCCTTGGCTCACTTGCTATTCCGCAAAGCAGAATGATGGATTGGACGCGGCGTCGTGGTACCGTAGTCGTTGGAACATGTCGGGCTACTACGAGGAGGGTGGCAACAATGTTCCCAAGGACCAGGAAATCATCATGTATTTTGGTTCCAAGGTTCCTTCGGCGGTGTTTAGCAGAATTAGTTCGAGTATCCCGGTACTTGATGTACTGAACCACAATGCCGCTGGTGTCATAACAAACCGTGGTCCTCGTGGCTCGAGTGAGTTGCTACTCTCCGTTGCGCTTAGCACAGACAGTTCAGCTTCCGCGGATAGCTACAATCTGCGCATTATAGAGGCTGGTTACAGAATCAAGGGTAACGTGCCTGTTTGCTACGTATTCAATTAAAATTGTGATGGTTGAATTGCGTAGAAGCGTGCTTGGGAAACAACAGGTGTGTGGATGTACCGTAGCCGTAGGCAAATAAAGGTTGAAAAAAAAGCTGTAGGCAAATAAAAAGTTGAAAAAACGCTGTAGGCAAATAAAAAGGGGGTTACGAAGTTTGTACGTATTTTAAGATTTGTCCGCTCGTGTTCTGGCAAATGTTAAAATATATAAATGCGGCAAGGTTGTTTTAATATTATTGTTGTAAATTGTAAATAACAATGAGCCTTTTCCATGTGATAGGAGGTAGTTGCCACGTCCCACCAAGTGCCTTACAGGATGTCCCAACGTTTGTTCCCGAAAAGCCGCCTGTTTCGCAATTGTCCCAAAACAACGAAACAATTGCGGCGCTTATTGAGAGGGTAAATAAGTTAGAAACCGAATTAGAGGCCATAAAGGTCATACAGGGACCGCAAGGGCCGCAAGGACCGCAAGGACCGCAAGGGTCGCAAGGGCCGCAAGGGCCGCAAGGGCCGCAAGGGCCGCAAGGGCCGCAAGGGCCACAGGGAGATGATGGATTAGACGGTAAGGACGGTAAGGACGGCAAGGACGGTAAGGACGGTAAGGACGGTATCCTTCCTAGGTTACCTAGGCCGAGTTTGAATGATCTTCGTGACATAGATATAAGTGAATTGGAGGATGGTAGTATACTTGTTTGGTCTTCGGAAAAGCGTAAATGGTTTTCGTCTGTTGTAGATATACAATGACTAGCGGATCCGTAAGCGGATCCGTGACTAGATGTATATATATGTATATATGTATATATATTTGGCTTATATATATTGGAGGGAGACGTGTGTGCAAAGATGTTGACCATTGGAAGCCCCAGTACGAGCGATAACTCCAACATATGTACCGCCGGGTACCCAAGAAGTGCAATCGTAAGCATTATCCAAAGCATTTCCGTTACCAAAAAAGATTGTCGCGAATCTATTTGTTCCATATGTTTTTACGACCATGCGTGTTGTTTGTAGTACGTTTACATACGTAATTCCTGTCCTAAATGCGTACACAGTTCCTACGGTTGAACCATTGAGGAAAAATTGATCATTTAGTTGTGTATTAAACGTATTGTAGCTAAACGCCAATCCTCCGTTTGCCGTAGTTGCGGCCGTAAATGCACTACTTCCTCCTACACCAAATTGAACACCGTCCGCGGACCCTCCTTGGAGGAAGGTGACTGCCAATTCAAAATCCCTTTTAAAGTCAAATCCAGTGACATTCCAATTAACGTGACCCAATTGACCGTTCGTAGCAGACGTAAGTTGAACTCCATTCGACCCATTTAGGTAAGTCGCATTTCCCCCCAACGTAGCATTAATGAGTTGTCCGCTAGTGGGATTTCCATTACTGGCGGAAGCCCAATAAAACGAATATGGGTTGGTACCGACTAATTGGGTAAATGTCAACGAATTTGTTCCCACGATGGCTGGGGTGTTCGTACATATATACGTATTCCCCCCGCCTAATGTACCAACCCTAACTGATACGGCCAGTTGAAAGGCGTTCAAACCCGCGGGCATGGTACTTGACCTTGCCCATGCGCCCGTGGTGGACACAACATAAATTCCATTATCGGTTCCGGTAGTTTGGTTTTTAACCAAGACGAGATCTCCGTCTGCGAGTGTTACTCCGTCCAAGGCGGTAGTTGTATTAGACAACGAAGCGATATTCGCAGTACTTGCGACCCTAACGGACATTATTAATCTAAACACAGAAAAAAAAATTCTGTGTTTAGATGACTAATTTGCAATTTCAAAACATTAAATATAACTAAGTGTAACAGTATTGCAGACGTGCAGCCCAGCCGTGCCCCCGGACCTACCCATCACTCCTACATATGCCCCTGCGGGAACCCAAGAGGTTACATCGTAGCTATTTTCGAGACAGTTGTCATTACCGGTGAGCAAAATTGCCGTCCTTTTTGTCCCATAGGTGCGGACACTGAGTCTACTTGTCATCCATACGTTGGTATATGTGATTCCGCTGTGAAAGATTACCAAGTTTCCCACGGTTGCGCCGTTGACGTAGAATCGCGAATTCTGATTGGACGAAAACGTATTGTAACTAAACGCCAATCCTCCGTTTGCCGTAGTTGCGGACGTAAATGCACTACTTCCTCCTACACCAAACTGTACACCATCCGCACCCGTCCCTTGGAAGAAACATACAGCAAGTTCAAAGTCTCGGGTAAAGTCAAACCCGGTGACGATCCAATTTGCGTACCCGAGTTGACCTGTTGTATTCGGTGTTAGTTGAATGCCGTCCAACACTCCGGTATAACTTGCATTTCCTCCCAACGTCGCGTTGATCGGTTGTCCCGTGACGGGATTTCCGTGAGCTGGTGCGTTCCAAGCCAATTTGAGGTTGGTATTGTACAATCCAAAGACCAAAGAATTTGTCCCGACCACTGCGGGGTTGCTGGTGCATACAAAACTATCCTTGCCGTTAATGTTTCCTGATACTATATAATAAATGACACCTACGGCGCTCATACCTACTGGGAGTATGTCGGACCTTGACCATGTACCGGATGTGTTAGCGACGTAGATGCCATTTTCGGTACCGGTTGTTTGGTTTTTTACGAGAACCAAGTCGCCATTTGTAAGTGTGACGCCGTCTACTGTGGTGGTGGCGTTTGTTAATGTGATATTTGCAGTCGTTGCGACCCTAGCGGACATGTTTATTGTTACTAGTCGTAAATAAAATAAAAAAGTTTAAATGTACTCGAGGGAGACAAAATTGGTATAATGGTTTGCATTTATGGCGCCGGTTCTCGCACTCACTCCGATCCAGGTTCCCGTGGGTACCCAAGTGGTTACATCGAGGCTGTTGTCGGCGGAATTATTACTTCCCGTATATACGAATGCAACTCTCTTTGTCCCGTATGTTTTTACGATCATAGTGGATGTAATATACTTATTAGTGTATGTTACGTTTAAGTGAAAACTAATCGTGTTTCCTGTGTTTGCGCCGTTGATCGTAAAATTATCATTTTGGTTAACAGTGTACGTATTATAACTGAACCCCAACGCACCGTTTACCGTGAACATTCCATTTGTAAACGCACTACTTCCCCCAACGCCAAACTGTACGCCATCCGCTCCGCTTGCTTGGTAAAAAGAGACACTTAGTCTAAAATCCTTTGTAAAATCAAACCCGACCAAGTTCCAAGACACATACCCGGTTTGGTTATTCGTAGTGGAAGTAAGCCGCAGACCGTTTGTTGCGTTGTCATAGACCGTACTTCCCCCGATGACCCCATCCAGTTGTTGTCCGGTGACGGGGTTTCCATTCGCGGTGGACGACCACATAAAACGGTAATTGTTGTTGTAAATCCCAAATAACAAATTATTTGTCCCGACAATCCCAGGGGTCGTTACGCACTGATACGTCTTTCCGAAATTGACAGTGCCATTTCGTACATATATAAGGACGTTATATGCATTACTTCCAATTGCTAGCAAATTTGTATCTCTCGACCACGCACCGGACGTCGCGACATACACACCATTCTGCGTTCCCGTAGTTTGATCTTTGAGTAGAACAAGGTCGCCTTCAACGACCGTAACGCCATCAATAGTAAGGAAGCCCGACAACGAAGTGATATTCGCGGTGCTTGCAACCCTAACGGACATATTCTACCAAGGCTTTAGAAAAAATTTTCCACTACGAAATATATTGCAAAGACACAAAATTAACATAGTGACCAGCGTTTGATGCACCCGTTCGTGCTCCGACGGCGACATATGTGCCACTAGGTGCCCAGTTGGACACATCGTATCCGTTATCGATGGAGTTTGAGCTTCCGGTATTGGCGAGGGCGATCTTTTTGGTGCCGCAGGTCCTGACGACGAGGGAGCAAGTCTGCCATTCATTTGTATATGTAACACCGGAGTGAAATGGTACGATATTGCCAACGGCTGTGCCATTGATTACGAAATTGTCATTTTGATTGCTGGAGAATGTGTTATAAACAAACACAAGTCCCCCATTTGTCGTACCTACCGCGGTGAATGCGGCGCTACCTCCTACGCCGACAAAGATGCCGTCCGCTCCGGAACCTTGGTAGATGCAAAAGTTTAATTGGAAGTCCCTCGTAAAATCAAATCCAACAATGTTCCAATTAACGTAGCCGGTTTGGTTATTTGTTGCGGGCACTAGCGTGATTCCAACCAACGTATCCGTATATACGGCGTTCCCCCCGATCGAGGCTGTTATATTGGGGAAACTAAACGAAGTGAGGATTGCTGTGTTTGTCGTTGACCCCCCAACAAAGCTAGCTCCATTTGTCGCGAGTGTTCCGCCCTGTGTCGTAGTGCTCAAAAAGGATGCCGCGGCGGTAAATGATGACCAGGTAAGTCCATTGTCAACAGAGAGGGCAAACGTAGTGGAACCTCCCGCGGCAGCGACCAAGTAGGACCCTATCGCGATTATATACTGCCAAGTGGTACTAGATGGCAATGTCCTCTCCGTCCAAGTAATTCCGTCCGGTGAGGTGATTGCCACAGAACTCGAGGTCGCGACGCTGCAAAATACGGTTCCATTCCATGCCATTCCTTGCCAATTTTGGGAAGTGGGGACCGTGCCTTCTGTCCAAGTAATTCCATCGGGGGAGGTGATCACTGCGTTACTCGCCCCAAACCCTCCCGCGATTGCCGCAAAGGTGAGTCCGCTCCACGCGACTGCGATCCAAGGTCGAGACGAGCCCGTTCTTGAGGTCCAAGTAATTCCGTCGGGGGAGGTGGATATGGCGCTATTGTTATAGTTAAGGGCCACAAAAATGCCATTTCCATAGGTAAGTGCGTATTTTTGGTTTGCGGTGGGGATTGTCTGACTGGTCCACGTTATTCCATCGGGGGAGGAGTAACCTTGAGTACCGTTCGTAGTGATGAGGAATAGGCCGCCTCCCCATACTATATTTACGCAGTTTGTACTAGCCGGCAACGTTCTCGCCGTCCACGTGGTTCCATTGGGGGAGGTGGAATAATTGATTGTGCCGTACTTTACCGCTACATAAATGGTACCATTCCACGCAATACAACAATTGGTAGTGCCCGCTGCGTTGATCGCGTTAGAAACGGATGTTCTCGAAACGATTGCCGGATTGCCGTGTGCTGGTGCGCCCCATAAAAGTTGGTATGTATTGTTGTACAAGTCAAACACCAATGCATTTGTCCCGACAATGGAGGGGCTGCTCGTACATTGGTAAGATTCTCCGCTTTGCGAAGTTCCCGAAATGACAAAGATGACTTGGTTGAATGCGTTGCTTCCGGTGGCCATGGTTGGACTACGGGACCATGTTCCTGACGTAGACACGATATAAACCCCATTTTGTATGTTTCCTGTTTGGTTTTTGACAAGTACGAGATCCCCATCCGTAAGTGTCACGCCGTCCAATGTGGTGGTGTTTTTGTCTAAAAGTATACTGGTTGTAGTTGCAACTCTGACGGACATGTTTAATTAGGTTTATTTTTTTTTTTTAAAAAAAATTCTTAGTATATTTAAAGAATGTCAAAGTCTAACTTGAATTCAACATCGTTAGAATTCACAAATGCTGGTACGCGAAAGGTGTTGTTAACATCCGGTACAAATTCATTAGATTTTGAAGGCGACGCATCAAGTGATGTAAATTTGACAGGTGTTCACAACGCAACGATTGGTAATAATGTCATATTCAACGATAAACAGCTCGTTCCAAACACAAAATCCATAACTCTTGGTGCCCCATCGGTTATTACGGGTAGTTCCTACTCGCTTACCTTACCTCCCACGCAGGGTACCACCAATAGTTACCTGAAAAACAACGGTGGCGGGAGCCTAACATGGGACACAATCCCGATTACGTCCTTTTCCTACCGGTTTGTGAGGGCAACCGCAAATCAGACAACGATAGGGTCCTTTGTGACCTTCGAAGGTACAAGTACAAGCGAGGGTACATTGGCGTTTTCTGGCGGTGTATTTACGCTTGGTGCTGGCAAGACGTATTACCTCCAAGGCACGGTCGACCAGGTTACATCCTCGTCGTCCTTTATTTTTAATTATCGATGGTACGATGTGACAAATTCCGCGTACATAGGTGTTGCGGGAAGTGTCATTGAACCTTCTTCCGCGAGTTCTAGCAAGAATGATATAGCGTATGCCGTTGTTTCCCCAAGTACGAGTATCAACGTGCAATTACAAATTGTATCATCGATTAACGTTACCTCCATAAATGCATCTTCCACGGGTGGTCCCGCGGCGCTTGTGTACGAAATCATAACAGGTACGGGAACGATTGGGGATGTGGTGGGACCCGCTAGTTCCGTGGACAATTCGATCGTAAGGTTCGATGGTACGTCCGGGAAGATTATCCAAAATTCAAACGTTCTCCTGACGGATACGGACGACATCCAGGGCGCAAGTACCTTGCAACTGAAGCAATCGGTCAACACGGTAACCCTCACGCCGGGAACAAACACACTTACCCTAAGTGGTAATTCGGGTGGAAAGGTGGCCCTTTCGGGAATCTTCAACGCATCCCTTAGTGGGAGTCTCATACTGGCGGAAACAACGGCGGGAATCAACACGATCACACTATCGGCCCCCGGTGCGATAACATCTAGTTATTCGCTCCTTTTCCCCGTCGCGCAAGGGGGTGCGGGTACGTATTTGAAGAACGACGGAAGCGGTGCGCTTACGTGGAGTGCGATTACTGGTACCGGTGATGTCTCGGGTCCGGCTAGTTCCACGGACAACGCGATTACGAGGTATGACGGAACAACGGGTAAAACGGTACAAAATTCCGTGGTTACCCTATCGGATACGGGGGACCTTGCGGGGGTTATAACCTTGGCGCTCAAAGGTACGACCGATTCGGTGACCATACAGCCATCCGCCGCAACCGCGGCGTATACACTGACCCTCCCCGCAGCCCAAGGTGCTGTGGATACCTTCCTTCGGAACGATGGGACTGGGGTGCTTACGTGGGCGACGACCGGTTCGGGTAGTGTTTCTGGACCCGTTAGTTCCACGGACAACGCGCTTGTGAGATTCGATGGAACAACGGGAAAAACGATACAGAATTCGACTGTAACGTTGGCGGATACCGGGGCGATGTCGGGTTTGGTGAGTATATCGATGACTGATTCGGGTACGAATACCATTGAGTTGAAGCCGGCCGCGACAGTTTCGGCAAGTTATACGCTGACGTTACCGGCTGCGCAAAGTACGGCATCAAAGACAAGTGCGTTGTATAATGACGGAACGGGGGCGCTTAGTTGGCAAACGGATCCGGTTAGTTTTACGGGGACGGCTCCGGTGTCCTATTTGATACCGGTATTTGCGGACAGTACGGGACGTCGAATCAAGAGGATCATAGGTAGTTTGTCGTTGTCGGATACGGACAATATCCAAAACATTGCGGAATTGCAATTCAATAAGGATAATATATATATAGGTACGGATCCCGTACGAACGGACATAATAAAGGTTGGAAGTACGGTGGACCCAAGTTTGGCGGTTAGTATCGACGGTCTCAAGAATGTGTATTTCAACGGCTCGTTGGTCCTTGGTGTCCAACCCGGATTCCGAGGAACCGCCTACCCGATTAATTTTCCAAATTCCTCCGGTACCTTGGGGGACATCCTTTACCTGAGCAATGCCTCCACGGGTCAGCTTAGCTGGACTTCCGGTGCGGGAAATGCAGTCATAGGCCCGGCTAGTGCTACGGACACGGCTTTGGTGAGATATGACGGTACGACGGGTAAGTTGGTGCAGAATTCGGTGGTAACGGTGTCGAACAATGGTGATATGGTGGGTGTCAAGACGATTGGTTTGTCGGGGTCAAGTTCGGGTATCCTGACGTTGCAACCGGCTGCGACGGTTACAAACTACTCTATTTCACTTCCGGGTTCGCAGGGTTCTTCTGGGCAGGTGATGATAAATGATGGATTTGGAAATCTTTCGTGGGCGGATAGGTCGAATGTGAATGGTGTTGCGGTATATGGTTACTATAATTCGTTAGGTAGTTGGGACGCTTCGCGGCGTATGACCCTAGACCCTACCCCGGTCCTAAATACGGATGTGACGCAAATATTTGTTGCAACGAACATTCTCGTATTAAACCCTGGTACGTGGGAAATTACGGCGGTTTGGCAAGGTACCCAAAGTTCTGGTGTATCAACCATACAGTTTTATGATGAAACCCTGGGTAATTTCGTAGGTAATTCGTGTGTAACTGCTGCGGCAAATAGTACGAGTTCGTACAATCCAAGTAATATACTTGTTTATAGTGTAACCCTTGTGGCAAACGGGCTATATAGTGTTCGAGACACTGGTTCCGGAAATCTCCAACCAAGTTCTGGTAACTCGTATCTCTACGTTCGAAAACTTTCCGAAACCCTTTACAATCCTGCCCCGACCACCGAATACCTCATGGGTAGCCTAACCGCAGATATCACAACCAACCTCGCGGCAGGTGACCACATCAAATTCAACAGTCTCTCAAAAGGCCAATCAAGTAATGGAACCACCGACACAGGAAACATAATTCTGGACACAACCACAGCGTACGTAACAACCGCAAATGTTGCCTCGCTGGGTAGGATAACCCTCAAGGCGGGCAGGACCTACGAGTTGACCGGCTACGCACAGGGAGTTGCCACCGTAGGCACCGCAACCTTCACCTATGCATGGTACAATGCTGACTCCTCCCTAATTATAGGTACAACGTCCACGTACTACCCCAACCAATTGTCGGGAACCGTGACGGTAGGGGACATTGGATCGGGTAGCTCGGGGTCCATACCCTTTACGGGAAATATACTAACGGCAACCAAGACAAATGGGTCAATAGGCGGAGCTGCTTCTACTATCGTCGTGACCTTCCCAAACATGGGGGTCGTACCGAACGCAACCGTCATGCCGATGGATGCGGGGGGTAGCCCAAGTACGCAAGACAATGATGCAGGGTACCCAGTCATCTCCACAATAAGTGCGACTGGCCTCACCTTTTGGGTAGAGGACAGTACGAGTGTTACGCAGAACATGCTCTACGCAATCATTCTTACGGCCCCAACAAATGGAGGTATGCGACCCAATGGGCCCTCCAAAGCAATCTACAGACCCCTCACAGACACTCGCGTAGAGTTGCGCATCCTCTCTGGGGCAATGGTAACAAACTACGCATCGGATACCTACGCGGAGGTGGTGATGCTCATTGGCGACCCCAATACCCTCCCCTTCAATGGGGCTACAGCTTCTGTTGCCGGAACGCAAGGGTTGGTTCCGGTGCCCGCAGCGGGGCAGCAAAATAATTTCCTGAGGGGCGATGCGACATGGTCCAACGCGACCTCGAATTCATCTGGATCCTCCGTGGCGAATGCTGTCACGAGGTTTGACGGTACTTCGGGTAACTATGTAAAGAATTCGGGTGTCACCCTCTCCGACACACAGGACCTCGCAGGTATCCTCACGCTTGGTATTTCGGGGTCTACATTTGGGTCCGTCACCATACAAGCGGTACCGTCGGTCACCACGTACTCAATGACCCTTCCCCCGGAACAAGGATCCACGGGTAGCGTCCTAACAAACAACGGTAGCGGGACGCTCACGTGGTCCTCTCCCACAACGGGAGATGTCTTCGGGCCATCAAGTGCCACGAGCAATGCGTTGGCGAGGTTCGACTCCTCCACGGGAAAGCTCATCAAAAGTTCCCTCGTGGTTCTTTCGGACACCGGGGACACGACGGGTTTCCGAAGCATCGGGATGGCGGGTACTAGTTCAGGCACCCTCACCATACGTCCCGCAGCGGCGACATCAAGTTACACGGTGATCATGCCACCTGGTCAGGGAGTTGCGGGTACGGTTTTGACCAATGACGGGAGTGGGACCCTGGCGTGGACTACAACGGGTACGGGAAGCGGTGATGTGGTGGGGCCGTTGTCATCGTCGGACAATGCCGTGGCTAGGTACGACGGGGTGACGGGAAAGCTTATCCAGAATTCCTCACTGACCATTTCGGATACTGGGGACTTGGGGGGTGTGCGGACCCTTGGGTTGGAGGGGGCAACCTCGGGTATTCTGACACTGACGTCCTCTCCGGTGACAACTAGTTATTCGCTCACAATGCCTGCGGCGCAGGGTTCATCGGGGACCTTTTTGCGAAACAACGGTACGGGTACTCTGACGTGGGACATAGGTACATCGGGTAACTTGCTCAACATCCAAACATTTGTGTCATCAGCGGGTACATTTACCTACACGCCAACCACGGGAACAAAGAGGGCGATGGTCTATGTGATTGGTGGGGGTGGTGCGGGAGGTGGTGCGCCATCGGGGACAAACAAGTCGGCTGGTTGTGGGGGTACGGGAGGTGGTTGTCAGGTAGGTCTTTTTGCGATCGACCCTAGTCTCACGGGTACGGTGGTGGTGGGTGCGGGGGGTACAGGTGTATCGGGGGCTGCGGGTAATGCGGGAGCGGAAAGTACGTTTACGTTTAGTGGGTCCACCATTACGGGTACGGGAGGTGCGGGCGGCACAACTGCGCAGAGTGCTGGGTTGTCCTACATTGTGCAGCCAAACATAGTTGCGGGTTCCGCCACTGCCATTAATGCGGTTCTCCTGAATACATACACGGTGTATGGTTCATTGGGAGCGCGTGGTGAGATTTACAATGTTAATAATACCCTTGTGACGGGTGCGGGCGGTAACAGTGCGTTTGGTGGTGGTGCAAACGTAAATGCCATCAATGCAATTTCTACGTCAGGTAATGGGCAAGCGGGAACAAATGGTGTGGGTGGTGGAGGAAGTGGTGGTTACCAGACAAATACTACTGCGCGAACAGGAGGTGCGGGAGGTTTTGGGGGTGTTTATGTGTTTGAGTATACGGATATATATGGGGGTGCGGGCGGTGACGTGGATGGTCCTTTGGTTGCGACGGACAATGCGCTTGCAAGGTATGACGGGGTTTCCGGTAAGCTCATTCAGAATTCGGGGGTGTTGCTTTCGGACACGCAAGACCTATCTGGTCTCAAGACGTTGGCAATGTTGGGATCAACAAGTGGAACGCTGACGTTGCAACCAGCAGCTGCGGTGACGGACTATACGCTTACGATGCCCGCCGCGCAAGGAGCGGTTGATACGTTTCTGAAAAACGACGGAAGCGGGGTTCTCAGTTGGTCCACATCGGTTGGTGGTGATGTGACTGGGCCGGCTAGTTCAACCAACAACGCGATTGCTAGGTACGATTTGGCAACGGGTAAGCTCCTAAAGAACTCTACGGTAACGGTATCGGACATTGGTGCGATTGCGGGTGCGGCAAGTCTTCAACTACTGGGTTCTACTTCGGGTGCAACGGTTATCCAAGCAGCCCCAACTGTTACGAATTACACAGTTGTCATGCCAAACACACAGGGCGGTGTTGGGCAATTGCTTGCAAATGATGGTTCGGGCAACTTATCATGGGTCAACCAATCCTCTACGGGGATTGCGGTATACAGTTACTACAACTGCTCCGGCAACTGGGATGCCTCGCGACGTATGAATCTCAATGCAACTGCGGTAATCAACACTAGTCCTACCCTAATGAGTGTCGCGGGAAACATACTTACCCTACAATCGGGTACATGGGAACTGACTGCGGTTTGGCAAGGAGCGCAGAATGCGGGTGGTTCCACATTCCAGTGGTACAACGAAGGTTCCGCGTCCTTTGTAGGTAACCAATGCCAAACACCGGCGATCAATAGTGTATCTACGGCGAGTAGTGGTAACATACTCGTATACAGTGTGGTCATTGCGAGTAGTGCGACATTTAGTGTCCGCGACACAGGTGGCGGAAACTTGCAACCGGCCGCAAACTTTTCGTACGTCTACGCCAAAAAACTCACAGATACCCCATACAATCCTGCTCCGACCACGGAGTACCTCATGGGTAGCCTAACCGCGGATATCACAACCAACCTTGCGGCAGGTGACCATATCAAATTCAACGGTCTCTTCAACAGCCAGTCCAGCAATGGGACCACCAATACGGGAAATATATCCCTCGACACAACCACGGCGTACGTAACAACTGCGAATGTTGCCTCCCTTGGGCGCATAACCCTCAAGGCGGGTAGGGCCTACGAACTGACTGGGTATGCGCAGGGGGTTGCGACCGTTAGTGCCGCGACATTTACGTGTGCGTGGTACAATTCGGATAGCAACACAGTTATCGGCACAACAAGTACATACTACCCCAACCAGTTGTCGGGTACGGTTGTGATTGGTGACATTGGGGGTGGGACATCGGGGAGTGTAACTTGTACGGGGAACATACTGACGGCAACCAAAACAAACGGAAGTATAGGTGCATCCGCATCCACAATCGTCGTGACCTTCCCCAACATGGGTGCGGTTCCCCAAGCGACAATTACGCTGAAGGATGCGGGAGGTAGTCCAAATACGCAAGACAATGACGTCTACCAGCCAGTCATTTCGACGGCAAGTGCGACAAGTCTAACCTTTTGGATCGAGGAAACGAGTGGTACGCAGAACATTGCCGTAGATATCACCCTCACAACAAATACCGCAACGGGTATTCGAATCAATGGTCCATCAAAGGCAATTTATGCACCCCTCGCAGACACTCGCGTAGAGTTGCGAATTGTTTCAGGTTCGATGATAAGAAATTACGCATCGGACACCTACGCGGAGGTGGTCATGCTCATTGGGGCGCCCAATACGTTGCCATTTACTGGTGCAACCGCAAGTTCAGCGGGATCACAAGGGTTGGTTCCGGTCCCAACGGCGGGGCAGCAGACGAGGTTCCTGCGAGGAGATTCTACGTGGCAGATCGTTCCACACAACTCATCTGGTACATCGGTTGACAATACGTTGGTGAGATTTGATGGTACAACGGGTTCGACACTGCAGGGGTCGGTGGCTGTTTTATCGGACACAGGGAATCTCACTGGGTTGCAAAGCGTGGGTTTGAGTGGTACAACGAGTGGTACGTTGACCATTCAACCATCTTCATCGACGACGAACTATACGATAACCTTTCCGTCCTCGCAGGGGGCGGCAAACAGTGTTTTGGTAAACAATGGTTTGGGAACGCTCACGTGGAATTCGCTGTATGTACGAGGTTCGGGTGGTGTTACGACAAATACGGTGCCTATATATAACGGAACCTCCGGTATCCTATTGGGTTCCTCCCCCGTAACAATCAGCTCACTTGGCGAGATCGGTGCAACAAGATCACTCACCTTTGCGGGTTCATCAAGTGGCACACTTAGCCTCACAGTCCCTAGTGCGGTCACAACGTACTCACTCACATTGCCGAGCGGGCAGGGAGCCGCGAATACCTTTCTCTCCAACAACGGTGCGGGCGTATTGTCTTGGGTGGCTGGTTCAACCATAACTGGACCGGGTAGTTCCACGGATACCGCGTTGGTTCGTTGGAGTGGCGCGACAGGAAAGATCATACAGGACTCTGGAATACTCGTAAATTCCGTGAACGCCATGACCGGGGTTACCTCCCTGTCCCTCAAAGGGTCCACCAACTCCGTAACCATTGTGCCCGCGGCCGCGACTGCGGCATACACAATGACCCTCCCGGCAGCACAAGGAGCGGTCAGTACGGTACTCACCAACGACGGAGCGGGTGTGCTCACATGGTCCACAACCGGTAACGTATTTGGACCCGCTAGCGCAACGGATAGCGCATTGGCGCGATATGACCTGACGACCGGGAAGATCCTCAAGAATAGCATCCTGGTTGCGACGGATGCGGGGAGTTTGTCGGGGGTGCGATCCTTGGTCATGTCGGGTGCAACTTCTGGGACACTTACGTTGCAACCGGCGGCAACAACGATAAATTATGCCTTGACGATGCCAAGTGCGCAGGGATCCACCAATACCTATCTCCGAAACGACGGATCTGGTGGGCTAACGTGGGCCGTGGGGGGTAATGTATCGGGACCTGGGTCCGCAACAAACAATGCGCTTGTCCGATGGGACACGGCGTCGGGTAGTCTCATTAAGAATTCGGGGGTCACACTCTCAGACACCCTCGACCTTGTGGGACCCAAAACATTGGGGTTGGTGGGCGCAACATCGGGGACCCTCACGTTACAAACAGCTGCGGCAACGGTGAGCTACACGCTGACATTGCCAAGCGCGCAGGGAGCTGCGGGTACGGTCCCGACCAATGACGGATCGGGTGCGCTCACATGGTCCACACCGGGAGATGTGACGGGCCCCGCAACGGCTACGGATAATGCGGTGGCGAGGTATGACCTGGCGACCGGTAAGGTCCTACAGAACTCGGTGGTGACGATATCGGACGTGGGAGAAATTTCCCAGGTGCGAAGTGTGACGCTTGCGGGTGCAACGTCGGGAACATTGGGGATCAACCCATCCACTACCACAACAAGTTACAACGTGACGATGCCAAGTGCGCAGGGATCGGCGAATACGTATCTCCGGAACGATGGATCGGGGAACCTCACGTGGGCAACCGCGGGAACAATTACGGGGCCAGGTTCTTCCACGGACAATGCGCTCGTTCGATGGGATGGGGTTACGGGGACTGCGTTGGCGAATTCGGGGGTTACTCTCTCGGCTACGCAGGACCTCGGAGGTGTTCGGACGTTTGCGATGAATGGATCGACATCCGGAACTCTGACGTTGCAAGCGGCTGCAACGACTACGACGTACACGCTCACAATGCCAAGCGGGCAAGGATCTGCTGGAACGGTGTTGACGAACAATGGAAGTGGGACGCTTAGTTGGGGTGCGGGTGGTGGTGGTGGTGGTGGAAGTACGGATTACATGGTGGGTAACCTTAGTGCGACGGTTTTTTCGAATGTGTCGGTGGGGGACCATGCGCAATTTAACCAAGCGTACCAATCGAGTAATGGCACGGCGACTACGACGAATATAACCCTGGATACGACAAGTCCTTATTCGTCAGGTACGAATACGGCATCGGTGGGTAGGATAACGCTCAAAGCTAATTTGACGTACACGATAATGGGTATAATCAAGTCTCTTGCGGGAGTGGATTATTATGGGTACTCGTGGTACAATTCGGACACGGATGTAAGGATAGGTACGAGAGGTGAGGGTTTTGCGTCAACTTCGCAGGCGGCATCGACGAGTTCCAATCCTAGTTACTGTACCCTGACGCCATCGGTGGACACACGCATAGAATTGAGACTAACGGAGTCGTCAACAGGATCGATTACCAATTGGTACTCTGGGAGTGCGGGGTATGGTGAGACAATGTTTAGTATCTCCGTAGCAACGGCTGCGACGTCCTCGGTGGCGTTCACGGGAGCAACTGCATCCGTGGCAGGAACACAGGGTTTGGTGCCGGCCCCAGCTGCGGGACAGCAGGCAAGTTTCCTTCGCGGGGATGCGACGTGGGCTGCTGCCGGGGATGTTGCGGGGCCGGTAAGTTCGACAGATACAGCGCTTGCGCTGTATAGCGGAACAACGGGGAAGGTAATACAGAATTCTGTGGTTACCGTAAGTAGTGGTGGTGCAATGGCGGGAGTTGGGTCATTGGCAATCAAAGGAACCACAAACTCCGTTACTATTTCACCAGATGCCGCAACTGCCGCGTATCCTTTAACCTTACCTGCTGCACAGGGTGCCGCAAACAGCGTCCTTCAGAACAACGGGGCGGGTGTGCTATCTTGGGCGGCTATGTTTGGTATTCGGAATGTAAGAACATTTTCATCGTCGGGTACATATACTCCCACAGCTGGTACGAATAGGGCGCTTGTCTATGTGACTGGTGGGGGTGGCGCGGGTGGGGGGGCGGTTAGCGGTGTGAATAATTCCGTTGGTTCGGGTGGAAACGCAGGTGGAACATATGTGGGTTTCTTTGTAATAAACGAAGCACAAACTGGTACTATCACAATCGGGACAGCAGGTACGGGTGTTTCGGGTTCGGATGGAGGCGATGGAACATCAACGACCTTTCTTTTTCCGTCAACCGGTACGCCTAACGCAACAATTGCTGGTACAGGTGGTCGAGGAGGTAGTTTTAAACCTACTGGAACCACTGATGACTATGTTATTACACCTGACCCCAATCTGTCCGGTGGCAGTGCTTCCGGGTTGAATGCGGTATTGTTGGGTGGTTACCAGATATTCGGTTCGGTCGGGAACCAAGGTTTCATGATTGCTGCCGATGTTGGTACAAGTGGAAATGGTGGAAGTTCTATCTACGGAGGTGGGGCGTCGGGGGTCACAAGAAATCAAACAAATGGTGGTACCAGCGGTCGAACTGCAAATGGATTTGGCAGTGGTGGTTCGGGGGGCATACAGACGAATAACACAAGCAGCGTTTCTGGTGGAAGTGGGAGTGCTGGTTATGTGGTGATCTATGAATACTAAGTGTTCGCACAAATTGTTTGAAAAAATACCTAGGTCCTACTTAAAGAAATGTCTGTGAGGATTGCAACGACCGCAAATATATCATTGGATAATACCACTACCACCGTGGATGGCGTGACCCTCGCAAATGGGGACCTTGTTCTTGTCAAAAACCAAACAACGGGTACACAAAATGGTATCTACGTTGCTAGTACAACTGGTGCGTGGTCCCGCAGTTCCTTACTCCCCTCTGGGATTTCCGCATACAAAAAGACGTTCTATGTCACGAGCGGTACGGTAAACCAAAATCTCAATTTTACTTGCCCGGTGACCCCCGCCGTAGTTGATACAGATTCCCTCGTATTCATGGCGTACGACAATGCCCTGCTTAGCAACCTCTCCGCGTCGGTTGCACCAACTGTGACGGACGACAACACGAAGGGATACGCAGTTGGATCTATATGGATTAATACCGCGGGAAATGCCGTATACACCTGTACCAACTCTGGCACCGGTGTTGCAGTCTGGACCCAAGGTGGCACCGGTGACGTAATGGGACCCGCATCCGCTACAGACAACGCGGTGACGAGGTTCGATGGCACGACGGGTAAGTTAATCCAGGATTCCTCCGTGACCCTGAGTGACACACAGGGCCTTGCGGGGGTCCGAACACTCTCCCTGACCGACGCGACGACCAACACGCTCCTGCTACAACCGGCACCGGCGACCACAAGCTACACACTAACCCTTCCCGCAGCGCAGGGAGCGGCAAGTACCTTCTTGCGTAACGACGGGGCGGGCGGACTCTCGTGGGTTGCGGGAAACAGCGGTGACGTGGTGGGACCCGCATCCGCTACAGACAATGCGGTGACGAGGTTCGATGGAACGACGGGTAAGTTAATCCAGGATTCCTCCGTGACCCTGAGTGACACACAGGGTCTTGCGGGGGTCCGAACACTCTCCCTGACCGACGCGACGACCAACACGCTCCTGCTACAACCGGCACCGGCGACCACAAGCTACACACTAACCCTTCCCGCTGCGCAAGGTGCGGTAAATACGATCCTGCAGAACGATGGTTCAGGCAATCTTTCGTGGGCTACAGGTGGTGGTGACGTTGTGGGTCCTGCGTCGGCAACAAACAATGCGATTGCTAGGTTCGACGCGACAACGGGTAAGCTCATAAAAAATTCGACGGTAACGATATCGGATACGGCAGATATTGCGGCGGCAAAGACGTTGGCGATGGATGGTTCAACGTCGGGTACGCTTACCATTAGGCCTGCGGCAACAACGACGAGCTACACGATGACTATGCCAGGTGCGCAAGGTACGGCGAATACGTATTTGCTGAATGACGGTAGTGGTGGTTTATCGTGGGCGCAGGGTACGAGTGGTAATTTGCTCAACGTGCAGACGTTTATATCTGCTTCTGGCACATTTACGTATACGCCAACGCTTGGAACAAACAGAGCATTGGTATATGTGGTTGGCGGAGGGGGCGCGGGAGGAGGTGCTGCATCGGGTGTTAACAAGTCATGTGGCGCGGGTGGTGCGGGTGGTGGTTGTCAGGTGGGTCTTTTTGCGATTGATACGGCACTAACGGGTACGGTAGTGATTGGTGCGGGTGGTACGGGTGTATCCGGTACGTCAGGTAATAATGGAGGTAACAGTACGTTTACATTTAATGGGTCGACTATAACTGGTACGGGTGGTACGGGAGGTTCAGCGGCCCAAAGTGCAAATCTTTTATTTATAACTCCGCCCGCCTTGGCCACCGGTTCAAGTACAGCTATAAACACTGTATTGTTAAATACCTATACAATATTTGGATCAATTCCGCCTCGTGGTGAAGTGTATGCGGCAACAAATACTTTATATGCAGGCGTGGGTGGTAATAGCGCAATGGGAGGTGGTGCAAATACCACAGGTAGTTCTGGTGGTACCGGAGGTACAAATGGTGTAGCGGGTAAGAATGGTGTGGGCGGAGGTGGTTCTGGCGCTTACCAGACCAACACAACTGCTTTCACAGGCGGTGCGGGTGGTTTTGGTGGTGTATATGTATTTGAGTATACGAACAATACGGTGACTACACAATTAACTACCGAGTATTTGATGGGTAACCTCACCGCGACGGTGACAACAAATATAACGGACGGCAACCATGCGCCCTTCAACCAGGCCTTCCAGTCGAGTAACGGGACGGCCAATACGGGAAACATTATCTTAGACACGTCGAGTACGTACTCCTCGGCGACCAATACGGCATCGATAGGGCGAATTACGCTCAAGGTTGGAAGTACGTACTCGCTCATGGGGATCATCAAGTCACTGGGAGATGTGGCGTACTATGGGTATTCGTGGTTTAATTCGGACACGAACGTGAGGATTGGGACGAGAGGTGAGAGTTTTTCGGCTACTGCTCAGATGGCGAATGCGGCAAGTAATCCGTCCTATTCAACGTATACGCCTTCGGTGGATACGAGGGTTGAGTTGAGACTGACAGAGTCGGCTACGGGCACGATCGTGAATTGGTATAATGGAAGTGGTGGATTTGGCGAGACGATGTTTAATATATCGGTTGTCAAGGTGACAAATGGGCAGACAGTATTTGGTGGTTCGACGTCGGTATCGGCGGGTACGCAAGGGCTGGTTCCCGCACCTGCTGCGGGGCAGCAGAATTATATGCTAATGGGGGGTGGTACGTGGGGTAATGGTGTCTATGCGCAGACGACTGTGCAGAGAAATGCGGAAACGGCGTCGACAAATAACTTTTTCTTCAACACAACCACGGACCAATTGGAGTACTACGATGGAAGTAAGTATCTAACAAACAGTGTGGTAACAATCACCACCACGGCACAGACAGGGTCGTTATCGGACAGGTTGGTCATATTCAGTCCCCCGTCATCAACGGCACTTGCGTATACGCTACCGGATGCATCGGTAACGCACGGAACGACAATAAGGTATCAGATATCCTCCGCGGCAACGGCGGTGAATGCAACGGTAACACTGAGTCCGCAGGTAGGACAGACGGTTAACGGGGGTGCTAATTTTACGTTGGCGGGTAGGGGAGACTTTGTGTTGCTCGTGAGCAATGGGGCGAGTTGGGTCGTAGCGGACAAGCCAACGGGAATGTTGTTATTGTACAATGCGGCAATGCCAAGTTCAGCAACGCAAATCTTTGACAATGTCTTCAATAGCAAGTATTCATCGTACGTGATTGAGTTCTATGTCATAAATGCTGGTGGATCGGGGGGAATCACGAATATTTGGGGACTCCGTTCCGGAGGTGCGGCGATCAATGCTGCAAATTACTATATTTCCGGTAATTACAATGGTCCATTTAATGGTAACATCAATGCAAACAATGTAACATCATGGACTGGTGTTAACTTTTGCAATTGGAGTGGTAATAATAGTGACTATATCAGTCAGACCTTTGAAATTGTAAATCCATCGAGTGCGACGCAAATAAAAAGATTCACGGGTCAATCCATGTATTCATTAGGTGGAACTGCAACATATACGAACGTATTTTCCGGAGCATACAAAGTTGCAGCAACTACTGCAGATGGTTGGTATTTTACGACTGATAGCGGGACCGTTACGGGGAATGTGAAGATATATGCAAGAACATCTACAGTGTAAGTGAAAGTTTAAAAGTCATATGTGTTCATTTCATAGCAAAGATTGTACGATAAGAAATGAACGCATGGTGCGAGTACTTGAATGTATGTAAATCAAACGAAGAATTTATTGGGAAACAACAGGAAAACTATCCGCTTGTTTCTATGTTATAAATAATGACGCAGATTTTAGTAATTGGGTATGAAAGGACCCAATGTTTCGGAAGCATCGGATAACTTGTCGCCTAGTTGTTCATTATCGTACTTTGATGGCACAATTAAAACATTTCCGTCTTCTTGGTATACGAGTTCTTTGAATAAGAAATTTAAATTGATGGCGGATTTGCATTTGTATGTTATATATGGATATACATTGTCGCATTTTAATGGTTCTACCGAATTGGGTGGTGCGGATGCTGATATTGATTTGGTTTTGAATGTGTAATGTTTCATTATCATTTATTGAAGAATGGAAAAGAATTTTGTAAAAAAAATCATAGAAAGAATTTATCGGCATTGACTTTTACTTCTATGGTGGTAGATTTGGGTGCGGCGAAAATTTCGTATTTGAGTGCGTAATCGTAAACAACGTCAATATCGTCCTTGATGAGTTGTAAGTCGATTCCGACGGGGCTCTTTTTTTTTCGAAGGAAGGCGTTGCTTTTGTTATAGAGCATGTTCCCTTTTTGAATGGCTCCCAATCTATTTTGTAGTATTTCGGGGTCAAATTTTGTGACAAACGTATCATTTTGGTTGATATATTCAAGTTTTTTTAGGAGGTTTTGAATGGTTTGTTCGAGAGAAGACATTGGTACATATATATAATGTATATATATAAATCCGCGATCATTTGTTTCACTGTGATAAAAAAAGACAATTGCGTCTAATATATTCATATAATAACATAGGTTCCTTCTATATGTGTATAGTTGGTTATTAAAAATGATACTTGAACTTATCGAAGATTACCAAAAGGTAATAATAAACTCTAATGCGGAGGGTGGTAATGTAAAGGCACTAATCGATTTTATAAAACACATATTGGACACAAAAACTGAAATGATTAATAGTGAGATTCAGGAGCGTCGTAAGAAGGAAGAGACCGATCGTTATGTAAAGTTTCTTATGGAAAAAATAAGTAAATTGGAGGAGACTAACGAAAGGATATTGGAATCAATAAACGGGTTATGCGAAGCCGATTTTGAATTTGATATGGAATCTCCCTCCATGGAAAATTTTGATTCGGAGAACGCCAAAAAGATCCAAATTTATCGCGAAAATAGTGTATTGTTGGAAAATTCTAGGGCGGAATTGAAGAATGTTTCATTGGGTTTTCAGCCTAGTTTAGAGAACACCCCTAGCCAAACAAAGGTGGAGGAGTGTGTAAAGAAGGTGAATGAACTTTACAACGATGTTGATAGTGTCATCAATAAGATAACAGAAAACATAAGTTATAATTTTTCCCTCATTGAGCAATTGGACATCAAGTATACGATGATTGGTAAGAGTATCGAGGAAGTTGAAAAAAAGCTAGAAACCAAAAAAGATGATACCCAGGATGTCCCCTTTTTAAAGAGGGGGTACGTAGATGTCCCTCGAATTGCCCAACCTCCTGGTACCCTTGGGTCCCAAGGGTACCAAGGGTACCAAGGGTACCAAGGGTCTGTGCAACGTGAAAAGAGGGACAAGAGTAAGTATAATAAGAATAAGGAGCGAAATGAACTTCGAAAAGCGAGTAGCGTGAAAGAATAAAAAGATAAAAATAAATAGCTAGGTAAGAGTCATGGATGACATTTTAAAGGGTATAAGTAGGTTGTCCTCCCATTGTGGGGAGGACGAGTACGATAATTTAATTGGTGTAATAAAGGCGTGTAGTGAAAGTTGTGAGAATGGAACGTATGGTGTGGAGCTTGCAAAAAAGGTACATTTCGTAAATCAGCGTTACATAGATAACATAACATTTGATATAAATGATTATAAAAACAAGGTGACGTACGTGAGTGAGGAGAATTTTTTATTTATCAAAGAAATTAAAAAAATGTTGGATGAGTATTTTCGCATACTTGCTATGCAACCCTATAACTACGAGGCACAGATCGTACATTCACTTGAAATGTACGAAGTGCTTCGCGACGGTTTGGACGTAGGTATGGTCATAGCTAGTAAAAAATGATTGTTAGCGTCCGGTGCTTCCTATGCCTAGTTCTCCTCTGGTTGTTTCAGAAACCGTTCCTAGTACGACATTGCTTACGCCATTTCCGTGAAATGGTACGATTTGAAAAAGACGATCATATTTTTGTATGGCGAAAGATTTATTGGAAATATTATCAACGATGCCTATGATATCTCCACGATAATCTTTGTCGATAATTCCTATCGAATTGCTCAAGCGAAGGGGTGTTTTCGCGCCCATGCTGGAGCGTGGGCAAAGCATAAATGGTTTATTCGTTCCGTCCTTGTCGCGGAGCATTACTTTAATTTGTAGATTAATTTTAAACCCGATAGACATTTCTGGTACCACAATGTCACATGGACAATAAAGATCGAATCCTGAATCAGAGTGATAATTTTTAGAAGTTCCGATGTATAGATTGGATATATCAGTGTGTTCGCACTCAATGGTAAGTTCGCTCATTGTATTGCTTTCTACCATTACGTAGATACAAATCTCTAAATGTTTTTTTTCGTAGAAACAAAAAGAGTTTTAGATCCGCCCCATTAATAGGTGTAGATCAATAACAATTGCGGTGACATCATCGGGATAATAGGGGGGGTTTCCGAATATAGTTTTGCTCTGTAAGATGTTTGAAAGTATCCATTTGTGTTTTTCGATGTTTGGGTGGAATGTATGGTAGGATGTCATGGCTTTGGTGATTGTGTTTTGTGGTTCGTTTGGTTTACCCAGTAGTATTCCATCGGTTGCTAAAATGACGAATTTATCTTGGAATGATATGGGTATTTCGCGTATGGTGGGTAACGCAGTGTAAATGTCCTGATTGAGATTGCCTTTGGCTTTTTTAAAGAGAAAATCCCCAAACCCTCTTGTGGGTTGTAGCATATAATTGTCGACTATGTAATACCCGGATTGGAATTTTCCTCCGGCGGAGGTGACCCTTTTTCTTTCTTTTTCGTTGTTATAGTCGTGTTCGGTAGTGATATGTTTAATGGTAAAGGAGGTGGTGTTTCTTTGTTTTACTAGGTAGGCGGGTGAATCTCCTATGTTCGCGGATATAATCTTTTTTTTGTCAATATAAACAACGGAGGCGGTGCTCCCGTCCTTTTTGTGAAAAAATTTATTTTGTAATATATTGTCAAAAGACAAGAATGCTTGTTCGAAAACACATGGGTCGGTTCCTTTGTGTGCTAGTTGGTTGCCCAGGTAATTTAAAAAATGTGAGGACGTGTACTCGGAGATAGCTGGTCCGCTGTGTCCATCAAAAATGGCGAATAAGACGAATGACGGGAATTTTTTAACAGCGTATCTATCTTCGTTGGTGGCGGATTTGTTTTGATTGTGGCTTTTTATGGATAACGCGCTATAGGCGGGTTTTAATTTATTTTTTTTTAAGCTTGTTTTTCTAGTCCCTAGTGTGTTTTGTATTCTTTTGTTTACGCGAAATGATCTGCGTTTCGTTGTTAATTGTGTGAGCGATGGTAATTGTTTTTCCAATAGAGTCATGTACTTCTTATTATATCCGATGGTTTAATTTATAGGATTTAAACATTGTTTTTTTTAAAAAAAATATTGAATATTCGTTAAAAGATGGTGAAAAAAAAAGGCGGTAAAGCACGGGCTGTTCAAAATTATCCAAGGAAAAAAACAATTACTCCGCCTAAAGTGAGTGAGTCGTCTGCGTCGCCAACTTTGTCAAATGGTAGCTCGGAAATGGTTCAATCGGCGTTATTGGTGTTGGTGTTTCTTTTTAATTTTTATTTTTTCGTCATGTCGTGTATAGGTCTGAATGAAGCGAAGGATGGCGAGCAGTTAGAAAAGGACGAATGGAAAGTGTTTTTTTCTGTCATTCTTATTATTTCGCTCTTGATGATGGTAAACATGGTGTATAAGCTATATATATATTACATGTATGTATTATAAATAACAATAAATGAAAAACAATTTGTTCACCGTTAAAACTTGTTGTATCCAAGTTTATTTTATTGTACTACCAATAAATGACAAATCTTCGTAATTGGAATATTGCAATGGGTGTGATACAACTTGGGATGGGGATTTTTCTGACTGTTATATACAACAAGGAAGGGTTGTTCCAGGTAAAAGAAAAGTTGTACCGAATAGGTGTGGATAAAAAAAATGTTACGGACGGATATTCATTGGATTTCGTTCAACGACCTTCTCTGGAGGTTCCCTATGCATACGAAGCGGTATCTTTTTTTTACGTCACCTCCTTTTTTCATTTTCTTTATGTGTTGATGGGTGAGCGGTATAACGAAATGATCGAAAATAAAAACAATTTTCTTCGGTGGATAGAATATTCTATCTCAGCGACACTGATGATACGTATCATAGCCCTTCAGTGTGGTATACGTGATGACAATACATTGACCGCAATTACGATGAGTACGGTTGGTATAATGTTGCAAGGGCAGATAGTGGAAAGTGCGTTAGCTTCGGGGCATGAGTTGGACTCGAATGGTAAAATGGTTGTTTTTGTCGCGACAATTGTTGGATGGTTGCTTATGGTTACGAATTTTTATATGATTGTTCGGCAATATATTAACCTTGCGGATGATATTAATTTGTTTGGATGTCCGGGAGTTGGTATACCCAGTTTTGTGTTAGCGTTGGTTGTAACGCAGCTTATATTTTACTCGACGTTTGGGTTTATACAAATATACCAAATATACAAAAGACTATATAATCCAAAAGAATATGATTACAAAAAAATAGAAACGATGTATATAGTGGATAGTTTATTAAGTAAAGTGACACTTGGTGCAATACTTGGTTATTCGGTAATAGGTGCGAACAAGGGTGTATATGCTACTTTTTCTTGCGATTAGTTACATTTTGACGGTAAAATGGTGGCTTTTATGTTTATAAAGATCGATTCTTTTGATGACGCAGTTTTTGCAAATAATAGAATTTGAATCGCCGATGAGCCATATGGTATCTCCGTTTTTTTTGCATAAAAAAGCATCGCATTGGCTGCAAATTTCCATTGTATGGTCATCGTATTTATCGCATTTTATACAATATCCGGAGTATTGTAGGATATTTAATTGAATTGCGCTTGGTAAGCTAGGGGTGAGGCTTTTTTGTTTCATTGATAGTTCCATTTATATGATTTTTTAAAAAAAATAAATTAAAAAATCTAAAAAAAAAATATTAAGTATTATTAAAAAACAAAGAAATGTCATCGTCAAACATCCCGACCCCTCCGCTTATCCCTGGTGACTTGGAGGTTTCCTCCCTCCAAGCAACTCGTCCTAAGATTGTTAAGGACACCGTTACCCAGCTGGTAAGCACTGCCACTGGCGTTACCCTTAATGCCTCTGCAGGTATCATTACTATGTTCACATCTACCCTTGCTGCAGATGCTTCACAGGAATTTGTTGTGACTAACTCCTACGTAAGTAGTGGTGTAGTCATTCTTGCCTCTATTCAGGATTACAGTGGCACTACTGGTCTCCCTAATGTGATAGTCGACAACATAGGAAATGGTTCTTTTAATGTTGTGCTACAGAACTGTGGTGCCGCTGCACTGAACGGTGTGGTAAAGGTTTCATTTTTGATAGTGTAAATTATACGTGGAAAAAAAACAAAATGGAAAGTAATTTATAATTATAAACAAAAAGCAATTTATAAGTATAAATTATAAGTATAAATGATAAGTATAAATGATAAGTATAAATGACGGGTTTTTTATTTGAGAACTTGGTTATAAAGATTTTTGTAGTAATTCCTAGCTTCCTTTGTAAGTCCCCAATTAAAGTTACTGAGACTTCCCTGGGGCCTAGGGTACCCTAGTTTTTCCGTAACACCCGCCCAATTAGGGGCGCCATTGGGGGCGCCACTGGGGGCATAGGTGTAATAGGCACTGGGGGCATCGATAGGGACATCGATAGGGGAGTAGCTGGGAGCTTTGGTAGGAACATAGGTGGGAGCTTTGGTAGGAACATGGGTAGGGGAGTAGCTAGGGGCATCGGTGTAATAGGCACTGGGGGCATCGGAGGGGGAGT
>VFQT010000819.1_pt1 | contig 41990 bp, 25 predicted proteins | sample 3512381 | NCBI WGS metagenome assembly VFQT01 (sample SAMN10412376, study PRJNA504923) | tailings metagenome | isolation source: Relicate 2 Philex TSF3 active mining site | place: Philippines: Tuba, Benguet | collected 2017-08-29 | reverse complement strand
GCCGGGGACACAGCCCCAACCGGGGACACAGCTTCAACCGGGGACACAGCCTCGGCCGGGGACACAGCCACAACCGGGGACACAGCCGCAGGGGCCTTCGCGCGAGGATCTTGACAGTCTGCAGAGAATCGGAGAGTTGCTGCAGCAACAGTCCCGTCAGCCAGTGTCACCGGATGCCGGCACGTCGCCAATGCAGACTCCTGCAGCACCGGGAACCGATTCCGGCTCCGGTTCACAGCAGGAACAGGAACAGCAGAAACAGGCACAGCAGCAGCGCGAGCGTGTCGCTGAGCAGCTGGAACAGCAGGGTTTCGGTCGAACTCTGCGTAATCTCCTCGATGAAGCTCGACGTGAGGCGGATTCTGCGGAGCAGCGGCGGCGGGAAGAGCTGCAGCGGGAGCAGCAAATGCGGGAGGAGCAGGCGGGTGCTGGTCCGTCGGCGACTGATGGCAAGGCTCGAACTCCGGGATCGCCGGATGGCCAGTCTCCGGAGTTGTCACCGCAGCAGATGATCAACGATCTGATGAAACAGATTCAGGAAGAGCAGCGTAAGCGGCAGCAGGGTGTCCGACCGGATTCCGGGTCGCCGCGGGGTGACAATCCCGGTGCTGCGGATCGGCAATCGGATTCGTTTATCATGCCACCGCCCGTTGATCGGCCACCGCGTCCGCCACGTCCTGAACCTGGCAGCGGCGGCAAGGGGTTTGCGGATCGAGCCCTTGAGCGTTTTCAGGATCTGGTACGTGAGCTGGACCAGAGCAATGACAGGCGTCCTTCAGGGGGCATGAAACAGGTGCCTGAGCAGGCTCCTGCTCAGACCCCGCCTGCCCGTGAAACCGAGCCTGATACCGCGTCGGCTGGTTCTGGTTCTGCGACGGGAGTCCTGGATGGCATTAACTGGGTGCCTCTGCTGGCGGCTGCCGGCGTGCTGTTGTTCCTGCTGTTGCTGTTGCCGGCTGCTCGCGTGTTGCAGCGGCGTCTGCTGCCTGGGGGCGGTTTGCTGTCAGCGGCGCCGTTGTCAATTCACCTCGTGCGGACTCGTGAGGACATTGTGCGTGCCTTTGATCGGCTGGCGTTGTCCTGCAGCAGTGCGGTCAAGCCATGGTGGAATCATCGGCAGGTTCAGGGCGAACTGGTGCGGCGTGCGGATGCTGCGAAGGTTACTGAGCTGGTGCAGGTTTATGAGCATGCGAGGTATCAGCCCGAGCATTTGCCGCTGAGTGAGCTGCAGCTGGCCAGTGCTCGAGTGTTACTGCAGGAGTGCAATGGCGGGGCTGGCAGGGTGCCGTAATCGGACTATCGCCGGCGTCGTCGACGTCTGGAGCGAGCCTGGTCGGGTCCAGCGGCTGAGTTTTCGGGGCCGGCTGACTGGTCGTCCGGCGAAGTTGGCAGCGGATGGTCCGTTGGCAGTTTTTCTTCAATGCCGTCGCCAAAGTCTTCAGTGGACTGCTGGCGGGAGGCGGGGTCATGATGGGGCGTGTTTCGTTGTGGAGGTCGTCCGGGATTGCGATCGGGGCGAGGTCCGCGATCCCGACGATCTGGTCGCCTGCCCCGTTCGCGTTGTTCGCCGCGGTGCGGCTGATCGGGGCGAACCCCGTGGTCTGCCGGTGCGGCGCCGGAGTGGGCGGACTGGCTGGTGTTGGCCTGTTCGGCGGCGGGGGCTGATGGACCTGATTCAGGGGCGCTGTCTGTCTGCCTGGAGTCCGGGCCGTCCATCCGGGCACCCCGATCACGGCGATCACGGCCGTCGCGACGGTCACCTCGATCACGTCTGTCACGCCTGTCGCGTCGGTCGTTGTGATCACGTCGGTCGGAGTGTTCCCTTTGAGTGGGCGGAATTTCGTTCTGGCTGACCGTGAGGTGGGCGTTTTCGGGGGCGGGTGAGGCTTCGGGGTCACCATCTCCGATGTGTTTTTCGAATTCGTCCGACAGCTTGCGGCGGTTGGGGTGCTGTGGCGGTCGCACGGGCATGCGTGAGACCCACGGCCCCAGCGGTTCGTCGGTTTCCGGGATTTCGGCGGCGGCCAGTTCCGCAGGATCGGGTGTGGAGAGGAATTGTGAGACATCCGGAGAAACGACTTTGGGCGGATCGACCAGAGTCATGAAGGTGGGGGGATCGCTGCAGCGACAGATGTGGCTGGCCACACTTCCGGGGACTCGTAAGGTTTTGCCGCAGCGGCGGCAGCGAAACAGCCGCAGGATGCGAACTTCGTATTGAAATGCCGGTCCCTTCATGGAGACAGACTTTCTGGCAGCGTAGCGGTGAAGAGGGAACGTTGGTTGCGGGAGGCAGCAGCCACAGATGGTTCCTATGTTAGCGACTCAGGGGTGGAAATCGAAGCGACCGGGCTGCTGAACGTGGTGTTCTGCAGTCCGGTCGCGGGATCGGTGCGGGTGACGGGGGCTGACAGGCTGTTGTCAGCGGTACAAAATCCGGTCGAGGGCGTCGGTTTCGAACAGATCCAGGGTGCGACTTCCGACCAGCAGATCGCGTCCGGCGCCGCCATTCAGTCGATCGCGTCCGGTTCCGCCATCCAGTCGGTCGTCACCGAGTCCTCCGAAGATGCGGTCATCGCCATCGCGACCGCAGAGGAAATCGCGACCTGAGCCGCCGTGGATTTCATCGCTGCCGGATCCGCCATAGATGCGGTCATCGCCATTTCCACCGGAGATCCAGGAGTTCAGGATGAGCGTGGTGGAGACCGAAATTCGATCATCACCGTTACCGGAATCAATGGTCAGGCTGCTGACAGCGGACCGCTGTCCGGACCATGAGAGTTTCTGGTTGACGTACACCGAGATGGTGGCTGCTGAGGCATCGATGGTGATGGTATCGTCACCGACTGTCCCGCTGATTCGCAGTTCGCCGTTGGTGTTGACAACGCGGGACTGCATGGGGAGCAGCGTTTTCAGAGCGAGGTTGGCAATCTGTCGTCCGGAGGTCTGTCCGGCGACATTGTCGAACTCGTAATGAATACCTCCGAAGACGCGACTGCGTCCGGCTTCTGCAGCGGCTGCAGTGAGACTTGTGAATGAACGGCTGGCAACACCGTTCACCTCGGACGGCAGCGTGAAGGCGATAGTATCGGTCCCGAAGATTCCGGCCAGTACGGCAGCTCCGGCTGCACTGAACGTGCTGTGTCCGGACGAGTAGCTGGGGAACGGCGGCGTGGTCAGCAGCGGCAGCCACCCGGAATCGGCTGTCGTTTTGTCGTTACCGTCGGTGTCTGCCTTCTGGATGGCTGTTACCGGACGCCACAGATCGTAGTGGTACTTGGTGTTCCAGCACAGGATCGCGGCGTCGGCCAGCGTCATGTCGAGGATGGCATACATGCGTGCGGACTGGGGCAGAGACAACTGCTGATCCTGAGCAATGATGCTGGCGATCATATTCCATTGCCCGGGGGGAGTGGCGGTTCCCGGACCACTGGCCCAGAACCGGGCGATGTCTGTCTGTTCGGCCGAGCGGACCGCGCTGTTGGCAGAGCCCAGCTGCTGAACTTCGTTGAGATCACGGGCATATTCGCTGGAAGTGAGTTTCGGTGGGGCATCCGGACGAAACTGACTGCCGTTTGCCAGCACCCACGTGTCAACTTCCCCCCATTGCGGCAGGAGCGGGTTCAGGAAACCTGGGGGCGTTTTCTGCCAGCTGCCGGGACCGTTACCCGGAGTGTACGGGATGACGTCGGCTGAGCCATCGGACGAGCGCAGCTGCAGCACGCGTGCGGCAGCCTTCTGTCCGATCTCGATGCCTGACGACCGCCGACTGTCGTCAGGGAGTGAGGCCAGAGTCTGAGCAAAGCGGGATTCGAGCACTGTTTTGCGAGCCGGGAAGAGCGCGGCCAGGGCATTGAATGCAGCGGATGCGGCAGCAGCCGGCATGGACGCATTGGCAGCAGCCGCAGGGAAGCGAATGCCGGAGACATAAGAACCATCGATGGCGTTGACGGCTTCGAAGACAGCGGTGCTGGTGATCGCCATGGCTCGCGACGCCACCGGCGGAGGCGACTTCTGATCGCGGATGCTGTCCAGCAGAATGGCGTTCCATTCATGGGCGACAGCGGCGGCAGCGGCGGGCATCTGCCGAGTTTCGAACTGCTGAATTTCGCTGAGGCAGGCGTTGAGCGAATTTCGGCGGCGACGGTATTCACGGCGGGAAAGACAGAACAGGCGGGGCAGAAACAGCATGTTGAGATACTCCGACACTTGCGTGAGTGCGGACTCCATTCTCGGGGCTGGAAATGTTAAAGCAGGAAATCCTGGTAACATTTAACGTCTCCATCCTGCAACACTTCGGGACTTGAAGTCAACGAGATTCTGCAACAAAATGCCACAAAAGAGGCGCGCCGCGGACCGCCAAAAAATTGGTAAAAACCAGCAAAAAGCGGGTTTTCACCACCCGATGAAGCAGTCGTGTCAACTTGGCTTAACATTTTGTAAGGCATCATTTGATGTCGTTCGTAAGCAGTGTAAATCCATGCGCAAAGGTCACGCAGGTGAATGGCTGGCGTATAAGGGTATTTACTACTCGAGTTTTTTGTGTTGACTTTATTGTTTTGCTTTGATGCAGTCGGGGTTTTGTGAATCAGGTGAAAATTCGGGAGGGTTGAGCCCATGCCTGCGACTTCGTTTACCGCGCTGCCATTTGCCTCTGAAAAAGTTGTCAGATTCGGGGGGCGGCGAGCTTTTCTGCAGCGACTGCTGGCTGCATCTGCCTGTTTGCCGGCTCTGCCGTCGCTGGTCAGTGCTCAGCCGCCGGATATCGTCAATCCGCGTGCCACGGACGGCGACGACAAGGTGCAGCCGAAGTGGGATCACATGCTGACTCTGACTGTCGGCAACAGCAACGCGGATCTCAATGGCAGCTCGGATCGTGTCCTGCAGGCTGCGGTCGACAGTGTGGCCCGGCGTGGTGGTGGTACGGTGCAGCTGCTGCCGGGCACCTGGGTGCTCCGCAATTCCCTCTTCCTGTCGTCCCGTGTGCGTCTGACTGGCAGTGGTGCCGACACCATTCTGACTCGTCCCGCTTCCGTCTCCTCAGTGCTCAGTGCTGATTCCGACTGGTACGACCAGGAGATTACTCTGGCGGATTCGTCCGGGTTTCAGGTGGGTGACGGGGTTGTGCTGCGCGCTGTGAATCCGCATAGCGGGGCAGCGACAGTCATCAAACGAACACTTACCGCCCGCAGTGGCAACCGGTTTCTGCTCAGCGATGGACTGCGGGAAAATCTCTGGCTGTCCGGCAAGCCCACCTGTGACTCGCTCTATCCATTGATCACCAGTGAATACTCGTCTGATGTTCTGATCGAAAACCTGGTGCTGGATGGCAATCGAGCGGAGACCGGGCATCTGGACGGCAATTACGGCGGCTGTATTTTTCTGCAGGACTGCAGTCGATTCACGATCCGTCGCGTGGAGGCTCGCAACAACAACGGCGATGGCATCAGTTTTCAGATCTGTCACGATGTCACAGTGCAGGACTGCCACAGCCATGACAATGCGGATCTGGGGGTGCATCCGGGGTCCGGTTCGCAGCGTCCGGTGCTGCGAGGCAATCGACTGGAGCGAAACAGTCAGGGTTTATTCTGGTGCTGGGGTGTGAAGTTTGGCCTGGCGGAGGAGAATGTGATTGACGGCAATCGGTTGTACGGGGTGTCGATCGGGCACAACGACACGGACAATCTGATGCGGAACAATACCATTCGGAACAGCGGTCAGTTTGGGGTGCTGTTTCGTCACGAGGATCGCGGGCTGGATTTCTGGCCGAATCGGAATGTGCTGGAGGGCAACACGATCGAGAACAGCGGCGGCGACGACGGTGTGGCGATCGAGGTTCTGGGGAAGGTGCGGGACCTGAAATTTGTGGGAAATCGGATCCTTGAGCAGCGTGGACCGGCCCGGCGGACTGGGATTCGGATTGGGGCAGAGGCTGGCAGTGTGCACCTGGCGGACAACCAGATCACGGGGATGCACACGGCCATCGAGGATCAGCGTCCGCCTGAGAAACGCGGCTGAAGGCTTCACTGTCGCCACGGCTGCTCAGTATCATACGCAGTTCTGCTGCGGCCGAATTTCTGCCGATCGAACTGCCTGAGTACGACCATTGCACGCCGTGAATATGTGCTCATCATGACCGATATCACCGCCGAACCGGCCATCATTAATATCTCGTGCTACAAGTTTGTCGCGCTGGACAATCTGTCGGAGCGGCGGGATGCGATTCGCGCGGCGGCGAATCAGTGTGATTTGCGAGGCACTGTACTGCTCAGCAGTGAAGGCATCAATCTGTTCGTCGCCGGCAGTCGGCAGGGCATTGATTCCTTCGTGGCATTTCTGCGTGCGGATCCGCTGCTGTGCGATCTGCAGCCGAAGGAAAGTCTGAATGCCTATCAGCCATTCAATCGAATGCTGGTGAAAATCAAGCGTGAAATCATTGCGTTCGGGCATGACGATGTGCAGCCGGGAATTCGTACGTCTCCGAAACTGGCGGCGGCCGAGCTGCGTCGCTGGCTGGACGAAGGACGCCCGATCCACCTGCTGGATACTCGCAATGACTACGAAGTTCAGATTGGCACCTTTCGCAACGCCGTGCATCTGGACATCGATCATTTCCGCGAGTTTCCGGAGGCGATTGAGCGTTTGCCGCAGTCGATGCGAGACGAGCCGGTGGTGATGTTCTGCACGGGCGGGATTCGCTGTGAGAAGGCCGGACCGTGGATGGAATCCGCGGGTTTTCGCAACGTCTATCAGCTGGACGGCGGGATTCTGAAGTACTTTGAGGAAGTAGGCGGGGCGCACTGGGACGGGGAATGTTTTGTCTTTGACCAGCGGGTGGCTGTGGATCCGCAGCTCCGAGAAACCGGTACGACTCAGTGTTACATCTGCCAGGCCGTGGTGACTTTGGAACAGCAGCAGCTGCCGGAATATGTCGCTGGTCGATCGTGTCCCGCGTGTTACCGCAGTCCGGCTCAGCTGCAGCAGCAGCTGCTGGTTCAGCGTGCGGAACAGATTGCGGCGGCGACGCAGCCATTGCCTGGCAGTCGTGCCGAGCAGAACCGTCGTCCGCTGAATGTGCCGCAGCGCTGCGCCGGAATGACATTGCTGGACTTCCTGCTGAATCTGCATCCGCAGACCGGGCGTGAGGAGTGGCAGCGGCGGATCAGCAGCTCGGAAGTGGTTCCGGCTGAGCCCGGCCGTGGCCGCCGTGCTCGTCGTGTTCCCGAGGCGGTCCCGCTGTCTGCGGATCGCATGGTGCGGGAGGGTGAGCGGTTTGATCTGCTGGAACCGCATGTGGTTGAGCCGGCGGTGGCAGCGTCGCTGCAGGTGCTTTATGAGGATGCCGAGCTGATTGTGATCAACAAACCGGCTCCGCTGCCCGTCCATGCCTGTGGCCGGTTTCATCGCAACACGCTGCGACATATTCTGAACCTTGTGTATTTCCCGGAACGGCCGCATGTGGTGCATCGACTGGATGCGAATACCTCAGGGGTCATGGTGCTGGCGCGTCGCAAGCGGACGGCCACATTGCTGGCAAAACAATTTGAGCAGCGTGAGGTTCAGAAAACCTATGTGGCGAGGATCAGCGGTCATCCTCCGGCGGACAGCTTTCGCTGCCAGTTGTCGCTGGGGGCTGAGCCGGGACCGGGTGGAGTGCGTTTGCCTGATCTGGAGGGCGCCGAGGCCGAGACCGTTTTCACTGTGCTGAAACGATTGCCGGATGGCACCAGTCTGGTGGAAGCGGTGCCGGTGACTGGTCGAACGGGTCAGATCCGAGTGCATCTGTGGGCGCTGGGTTACCCGATCTGTGGTGATCCGGCGTATTTGCCGAAAGGGATTACTGGCGAGAATCGGACTCTGGACCCGGCGGAACCGTCGTTGTGTCTGCATGCCTGTTCGCTGCAGTTTCGCGGACCGGCGGGTGAACTGCTGACGTTCGCGGCTGTGCTGCCTGCATGGGCTCAGGGCTGACAGAAACCTGAGAACCCCGCTATTCCGATGCCTCTCGGGCTGAACCTCGCGGGATCGCTCAGTAGGATGGTCTCCGCAGACTTCACGCTTTTGGACTCGGGGAAAAGCTCGCATGCAGACGATTCTGATTCAGCTGGACACGGACGGTCAGGCCAGCATTTTTGACCGGGTGGTGGCGGTGGATTCCGGAGTGTCGCAGATTTTTTCCTGTGCCGGGGTGACCCCTGAAAACGTGACTTCGCTGGTTCACGGCGCCATTTTTACTCGCGGCCCCGCCGATCTGAAGCATACGGCGATTTTTATCGGGGGCAGTTCGGCGGCGGCGGGGGAGGCATTGCAGAAGAAGGTGTTGAAGGCCTTTTTCGGCCCATTGCGAGTGTCGGTGATGATGGATTCGAACGGCTGCAACACGACGGCCGCGGCCGCTGTTGCCACTGCTCGAAAACACATGCCGCTGGCCGGTGTACCGGCGACGGTGCTGGGGGCGACCGGTCCGGTGGGTTTACGGGCGGCAGAGCTGCTGGCAGCCGAGGGGGCTCAGGTGACCCTGGTTTCACGCACCATGGAACGTGCTCAGGCGGCCGCCGAAGCTGTGCGTTCCAGGGTCGCCTCAGCAGTGGTGCTGGCGGGTGCAGCGACTGATCCACAGGAGAACGAGACCTTGTGTCAGGGTGCAGCGGTGGTGGTGGCGGCAGGTGCTGCGGGGGCGGTTCTGCTGCCTTCCGGGGCCTTGCAGCGTCTGTCGGGACTGCGGCTGGCGATTGACCTGAATGCCGTGCCTCCGCTGGGTCTGTCGGATGTTTCGGCGATGGACAAAGGGGTGACTCACCACGGCGTTCTGTGTTACGGAGCACTGGGGGTGGGTGGACTGAAGATGAAGGTGCATCGTCAGTGTGTGGCGTCGCTGTTTGAATCCAGCGACCGTCTGCTGGATACTCAGGCCATCTACCAGGTGGCTCGCCGGACAGCCGGCATTGCGGAACAGTAACCACTGGTGAAGGACCGAAGCAGTGCTGCGGTTTGCGGGTGGTTCGACTGATCGTGAAGTGCTGGTGACGGGTGTCGGAGCCGTGTCTCCGGCAGGTCTGTCGGCGTCGGACACATTTCGATTTGTGCAGCGGGGCGGTGTTGCGGCCCGGGGGTTGACGTCAGCCGACATAGATCACTGGTCGGGTCTGGGGCAGATCGCGGGGTTGCAGCGGTCTGGTTGTGTTGTGGATCAGGCGCAAGTTGCGGCGTTGCTGCAGGGGTCGGTTCCGGCCGGTCGACTGCAGCAGGCGGGACTGCAGGGCGCAGTGACCGAGCCGATGATTGCCATGGCGCTGCTGGCTTTTGCTGAAGCGTGGCGATCGGCCGGTTTTTCGTCAGAGCTTCCGATCGGGGACGGCCTGTCAGGACGCACAGCGGTGGTGTTTGGCAGCAGCAAGGGCGGACTGCGGACAGCCGAGCGACTGGTGGAACTGGAGCGGCGAGTCTCGGCTGATTCCCGGGCGCTGCAGCGAACGACAGTCATGGCGGGGGGGGCCGCTGCGGTTGCTGCTGAGTCCTTTCCGGATCGCGTGTCGGATGCTGCGGCGGTGTCACGGTTGTGGCAGCGGCAGGCCGGCACGGATGCCGCGACGCAGGCGATTGCCGGTTTGCTGCAGGCGGAGGCGGGTGTGTTGTGTCCGGTGGCGGCGTGTGCGACGGGGCTGATTTCCGTGCTGCAGGGGGCAGCTCTGATTGCCAGCGGCCAGTGTGATGTGTGTGTGGTGGGCAGTGCGGATGCGGCGTTGCGAGCGACTGTGCTGTCTTCGTTTCATCGTCTGGGAGTTTTATCGCGGCGGGGTCCGGCGGAGCAGGCATGTCGGCCGTTTGATGTGCAGCGGGATGGATTTGTGGTGGGTGAGGGAGCGGGGGTGCTGATTCTGGAGTCTCGTCGACATGCTCGGCGGCGAGGCGCAGCGGGTTTGTGTCGTGTGCTGGGAGGGGGATGGCTGAGTGATCCCACCGGACTGACTCAGATGGATGAATCCGGCGAGGTGGTGCAGCAGGTGCTGCGAAGATGCTGTGAGGTGAATGCTGTGCAGCCTGGGATACTGGGGCTGCATGGGACCGCGACGGAAACCAACGATCTGGTGGAGGCGCGAGGTGTTTCCCTGGCGGGGCTGTCAGATGTTGCGGAGTGTTATGCCACGAAGGGGTCCACGGGGCATCTGCTGGGAGCGGCCGGCAGTGTGGAGACAGTTTTGGCGGTGCGGGGAATTGCGGCGGGTCAGCGGCCCGGGACAGTGAACCTGTCGCAGCAGGATGAGCGTTGTCAGCTGCGGATCGCCAGGCAGTCAGCTGCGGTTTCGCGTCGAGCAGTCTGGGGCAAACTGTCGCTGGGGTTTGGCGGGCATGTGGCCTGCGGACTGTTTGTGGCGGACTGATGATGGCGGACTGATGCAGAGTGAGGCTGGCATCAGTGTCCGCTGTCTGTGCTGCTGAGGGACCATAGCTGCGGCTGCAGAGAGGATTTCAGGTACAGGGGGTGGGCCGGTTGTCCATTGCGGTTGCGGGCAAGGCAGTGCAGTGGGCCGGTCAGCTGCAGCAGTTGTCTCTGGCGGTCGGGGTGGCAGTGGTTACCCCATGCTGCGATGATCAGTGGTGCTGTGCGGCAGGTTCGACGGATGACGTGGTCATTGCGTGGACCGTTGGGGTCGGGTGTCAGCAGCAGATCGCGGGGCTGGGTACTGCGGAAAGCCCAGGCATTGAGCATAATCAGGCCATCGAAGCCCCAGCTGCGGGCAAATGCTGCGCAGCGTCGGATTGTGGGGTCATCCTGAGCGGCGTCGGCTGTGGAAGGATTCAGTCCAATGAACACAACATGGGCTGCGGGACCCCACGAGCGAGTCAGTCGATAGCGATACTGGCTGCAGGCAGAGAACAGGGCTGTGCCCTTGACCGAGCCGCTGCGGAACGTCTGGCGACGACAGCGGGTTCCGATGCCTGAGTGTTCGGTGACTGACGGGATTGGGGGAGTCGGCATGAGGCGCGGGCAGTGCGGCGGGGCTGGACAGGATGATTGATTGGACGATGATTGATTGGACACAGCGGTGAACGTGGCTGTATTCTGCATCAGCGTGATCCGGGCTGCAATCGCTGTGGTGTCGGAGAGCGGTCAGGATTGAGCACTGTGTTTTCTGCCCCACCAGCGGATGATTGCCATGTCGTCACCAGCGAAGAGTACTCCGGTTGAAGCCCGATCCGACCGGCCTGCGGGGTGTCTGCCGCAGTGGCAGCGTCAGGAGCTGCCGGAACCACTGCCGTTTACTTTTCGGAATGTGCTGCGGACGATTGGTCCGGGAGCGATTCTGCTGGCCGGTTCGATTGGTGGTGGCGAGTGGATAGTGGGGCCACTGACAACGGTGCGTTACGGCACCGGTATACTGTGGGTGGCGACGCTGGGGATCTTTCTGCAGATGATCTTCAATCTGGAGGCGATTCGTTACACGCTGTACACGGGCGAGCCGATTTTGACGGGGATCATGCGGCTGCGTCCGGGACGCTGGCTGTGGGGGCCATTTTACATGGCAGCGGGAACGCTGCAGCTGGCGACTCCCGCGCTGGCTTTGGGCTGTGCCAATGTCCTGTTCACGGCGGGCAAAGGCGAACTGCCGGATCCCACGGGTGGTGATCGGATGACTCTGTTTCTGGTATCGCTGGCGGTGCTGGGGCTGACGGTCTTTCTGCTGCAGTGCGGTAAATCGATTGAGCGGATGCTGGAGCGTTTGTCGTGGTCGATGGTGATCTTCATTTTTGTGTTTTTGGTGGCGGCCAATGTGTTGTTTGTGCCGGCTGACATCTGGCTGCGAACGGCCGTTGGTTTTGTGAGTCCCGGTTATCTGCCCCCGAATATGGACTGGGTGCTGCTGGGAGTCTTTGCGGCGACGGCTGGGTCCGGGGGTCTGGGAAATCTGGCGGTTTCCAACCTGGTTCGGGACAAGGGTCTGGGGATGGCTCACTGGAGCGGTTCGATTGGTGGCATGCTCAGGGATGATGCGACGGAAGTCCGTCCGATCGGGCAGGTCTTTGAGGTGACTGCGGGGAATCTGCAGCGATGGCGCACGTGGTGGAGTTACCTGCTGGTGGATCAGTCGGTGTTGTGGGCTCTGGGATGTGTGGCGGGCATGTTTCTGAATGTGAATCTGGCGCAGGCGATTGTGTCGCCGGGCGAAGTTCCTCCGGATAATGCCGCGGGGGCCTTTCAGGCGCGTTACATGGCGGAGAAGATGTGGTCTGGGTTTTGGTTTCTGGCTCTGCTGAATGGTTTCTGGATTCTGTTTTCGACGCAGTTGGGAAACACCGACTGCCTGACTCGCATCTGCACAGACACGCTCTGGGCCGGCTGGCCGGCTGTCCGTCGCCAGCGAGCTCGCCGGGTATATTTTCTGCTGCTGCTGGGATTTGCAGCGTGGGGCGTGTTTGCACTGGCTGCCGGCGACAGTGCTTTGAGTCTGTTCAGGATTCTGGGTCTGCTGGCCAGTCCGATTCTGGCAGTTGGTGCGATTCAGATTCTGCTGGTGAATCTGAGTTTCCTGCCTGCCCAGCTGCGTCCGCCGCTCTGGCGTCGGGTCTGTCTGGTGCTGTGTGGAGTGGTGTATGGGGTGCTGGCGGTCGTGTCGCTGACTGCGGAGTACCGCAAGTGGACTCAGCCGCCGCCAGGACCGGCGGCGAGCGCGACTGAGGGTGAGCAGAATCCTTCGACAGCGGAGGACGAGGAATAACGTGGGCGTTCTGTCATAAGTGGGGCGGAGTAGCGGGCGGGGTGGTTTTTCTCACGCGAAGCCGCGAAGTAGGTGGCAGGATTCCGAATGTGTGCAGTGCGGCGAAGGGGAGGATGCGGTTACTGCATGACACGGATCCCGTGCCCCTCGGGGATACCGGGGTTGGCAGCGAGTGACTGGCCTGGTTCTGTGCTTGTTTTCCGGTTCGAGTACGGTTTGAGTCACCGACCAGCGGTTTGTGATTCGCCGCTGGCGGGGATGATTCGGACCTGCACCGGCAGGGTGGTGATGCCGCCATCGATGCTGGATTTCAGGAAGAAGGGGCGAGTTTGTGCGGGGGCCCAGCGAGCGGCGGTGATGAACACTTCTCGTTCGTTCTGCCCGGCCAGCAGCATCAGTCCGTTCAGTCCGATATTGTCCACAAAGACTCCGTGAGGCAGATTTCTGCCGGAATCTTCTTTGCCGAATTCCACGATCCCGTCGTGAGCGATGCGTTCCACTTTCAGCCATGCGCGAGTGGTCTGGCCGGCTCGGACAATCAGCTCCGGAGTGTGTTCGAACTGGCCTGCGACCTTTTGTTCGTCGGTGACGAGGATGACTTTGATCTTTGGGTTCTGCAGCAGTTCCAGTGTTTTAAGTCCGCCGATTTCGTGTCGCACTGTTTTGCCGTGGATATCGGCTTCGGCATGGAAGCGGATGGCAGCAACGGCTTCGGCGGTGGGGGCGACGGCATCCGGGGTGGCCAGTACGGCGGCGAATGCCTGTCGCTGCTCATACTGGATTTCCACCGGATCGGAAAAGTAAAACCCGGGCGGCAGATTTTCGGCTGTGATGCGAATGGGGCCGCTGAAACCATCAAGACGCGTGGCGGTGAAGCTGATTTCACGACCTGTGCCTGCATGGATCTTCAGTTCTGCAGTGCTGGCAGCGACGGTGAAGTCCGGTTGTGGTTCCCGGACGCGCAGGGTCCAGGTGAAGTCCGGGCCCTGGAAGCCGCGAGCATCGCGCAGACGAACCACATATTCACCATCAGCGGGTGCGGTGAACATCAGACGCGAATCGGCGCCCCACTGACGCTGCGGGTCGTCGTCGTTCTCGGCATAGATGGGAAACACAGGCAGTCCGGTGTCCTTCAGCACCGCATCGGGGGCCTGCGGCACCACGATGAAAGCGGGGCCCTGCAGCGGATGAGTGGAGGGCGTGGTGTTGAACCACGTCTGACGCTGACCAAAGCCCGGGTAGACTTTGAAGCCCGAGTCCGGACCGCGGGGATACAGCCACAGCTTCACCACTTCGCCATCTGCATACAAATACTCGTTCAGTTCCATTTCCTGCCAGTTGAACATGCGGAAGTCATCACTGGTGTCTGAGTCCTTACCGCGGAATGTGAACCATGAATCGCGGACGGCCTGCAGTCGAGTCTGCAGCACTGGCTGACCGTCTGTGGTCAGCACATCAACCAGCGAGTCGAGCGGGCTTTTGTCACGTGCCGCCTGCACTTCAATCAGCAGTGTTTGTCCCTTCCGTGCACTGATGCGGAACAGATCACTGTCCGGGGAATTGCCGCTGGCGGTGTGCACGGTACCTTTGATATTGGCGGGGATACTGACCAGCGGAGCTTCGGCGATCGCGTTATTGGGTTCAGTTTCGGTGAGTTCCTGTGGAGCAGTGCTGGTGGCAGTCACCGGAGTCGCGGGTGATTCCGGCGCTTTCATGGTGACCGTGGTTTGAGCGACGGGCCATGGAAGTCGGCGGATGCTGCCGTTGCGGGCTGGCAGCAGCAGGGAGCGTTCAGCGGAATTCATGACGGCGCACAGCGGCGGATCTGCCGCGAGTGAGGTGGCACTGATTTCTTCGACGGTGACGGCATTCCAGAACTTCACAATTCCCGACTCATCGGTTGTCGCCAGCGTGCCGCCATCGCCGGACAGCTGCAGCAGACTGATGGTGCCTTCGTGAGCAAACCGTGAAATCTGCAGAGGGTTGATCTGAGGCTGCTGGCGGGACACCAGCAGCCACTGACGAATGCGGCTGTCGGCTCCGCTGCCGTAGATGAAACGCCCATCGGGGCTGAAGGCGACACTGTACTGTTCGGCCTGCGGCTGACTGAGCGTGTCGAAGCGCTGTCCGGAGGCGACGTGCCAGATCTTGATGGTGGCATCGGCGCTGGCGGAGGCCAGCAGTGTGCCATCGGGACTGAACTGCAGGTCGAAGACGGAGCCGTTGTGACCGGGCAGTTCGCGCAGCAGCTTGCCACTGCGTGCATCGTGCAGGCGAATGATGCGATCGTAGCCGGCGGTGGCTGCGACTGTTTCGTCTGGTGACAGCACGGCGGCGTAAAGTGCGTCAGCGTGTCCTGAGAATTCACGCAGGATCTGTGAACTGGCGATATCGATCAGGAGTGCGCGTCCGGCGACCCCGGGAGTTCCCGTGGCGAGCAGTACCTGCTGTTCAGCCGCGGCGAACTGCACATCGGTGACTTTGCCATCGGGAATATCGATCTGCCATTGTGGTGCGTTGTCAGCCAGTCCGGTGATTTGTGCTTTGCGAAAGTGACCGCTGAGCAGGCGTGTACCATCTTTTGAAATGCTGGCAGCGATGGCTGGTCCGGGACCGGTCTGGCTGGATTTGATTGCGGGCAGTTTTGGCAGGATGGGCAGTCGTGAGTCGAACGGGGCACCGGCGAGCAGCCAGTCGGTGAGGAGTTTGCGTTCGGCAGCGGTGGGCTGGGGCTGATCCGCGGGCGGCATCTGGTCATCACCACTGCTGTTCAGTGTCTGCAGCAGACGGCCGGCCGCCGGATTGCTGCGGTCCAGCACGGGGCCGCTGCTGCTGCCTTTCTCAATTTCATCGGCGGATTGCAGCGAAAGTCCACCCTCCGGACTGACTCGATTGTGACAACCGATGCAGTACTTCTGCAGCAGCGGGGCGGACTGAGTCGAAAAGCGGATATCGTCTGCGGCCAGCGGGAGTGTGATCGAGGCCAGTGCGGCAGCGAGGATACCGGGCAGCAGCGGACGAGTCAGGCGGTGCGGGCGTGGCAAAGCAGTCATGGAAGAATTCCGGAAAAGGACTGCAACGGAGAGCGACAAGCGGCAGTGGAACCGCGAGACTGAATTCTGAGGATGTGACTGCAGACAGGCAAGTGAACAGGCAGGTGACAGGTGACGATGGCAACGAAGCGACAATCAACGGGAATTCCGGCTCTTGATGCAGCTCTGGGCGGCGGACTGATCCCCGGGACTCTGACCGTGGTGATGGGAGCCACGGGGATTGGCAAAACCCAGCTCGGGCTCAGTTTTGCCCATGCCGGTCAGCAGCAGGAGGGCGAGTCCGGGATTCTGTTCGATCTCACCACCCGAGGTGACTCCCAGAACCAGTCCGAATATGCCCAGCGGATGTTTGGCTGGCAGATGAAGTGCAGTGGACTGGTGGAACGATTTGATCCGACGGTCGTCTGGGATCGTGCGGCTGCTCGCGCGGACTATCTGCACGTGTTTTCCCGCAATGGTCGTCGGGTAACGATCGGCGACATGCAGCCGGAGGACTGGCAGGAGTTCAAATCGGACCTGATGCGCCGACTGGACCAGACGATTGCCTGGTTTTACGGCAATTTTGTACATGGCGTGCGGCGGGTGGTGATTGACGGTGTGGAACCGACCACGCAGGACTCCGATTCCTTCCAGTTTCACCTGTTTGATTACATTTATCATCAGGTGTTGCGAAAAGAGCACGACTGGCTGGCTCGAGATTTGTTCCGTGTGCATTTTCGGGCTCAGCAGGCCGTTGTGGAGCAGCGTGCGTATGATTTCCGCGAGATCGGTGGATTGTTTCTGTACACCAGTCATGAGGTTCTGCTGGACGATCTGATTGCCCGGCCGATCCGATCGGGCGATATTCTGTCGAATGCCAATACGATTCTGCTGATGGGGAAGGTCCGGCAGGGGGATCGGATTGGTCGAGCGATGTATGTTGCCAAACATCGCGGAAGTGCGTGTTGTGAGGACATATTGCCGTATCGCATCACGGAACATGGCCTGATCATGGATTGACGGCGACAAAGATCTGGCGGTGCGGTAGTGTATCCGGCATACTATGGGCGTGTTTGGAAGCCAAATTTTTCGCGGATTATTCGGACAGCAGCATGGGCGTGGCCTGTGACACATTAGCGGCGCGGCTGGCGGACAGTCGCTTCATGAGGGCCGTGCATCGGCAGCCCGTCGATACGACTCCGCTGTGGATCATGCGGCAGGCCGGTCGTTATCTGCCTGAGTACATGGCAGTCCGCAGCAAAGTTTCCTTCATGCAGCTCTGCAAGACTCCCGAGCTGGCCTGTGAGGTCACGGTGACTGCCCGGCAGGTTCTTGGTGTGGACGCTGCCATTCTGTTTGCGGATCTGCTGCCGATTCTGGAACCGATGGGGATTGATCTGGAGTATCAGAAGGGCGAGGGCCCGGTGATCCACAATCCGATTCGGGGCAGTCATGACGTGGACCGTCTGCAGGCTCTGACATCCACGGAATCTGTTGACTACGTGTTTCAGGCGATCCGTCTGATTCGTGCTGCGTTGCCCGGCGACATTCCGCTGATCGGTTTTGCCGGAGCGCCGTTTACTCTGGCGTCGTATGCCATCGAAGGTGGCGGATCAAAGAACTATGTGCACACCAAGTCGCTGATGTACAACGATGAGGGGGCCTGGAATGTGCTGATGAGTCGCCTGGTGGACACGGTGATACTGTATCTCCAGGCTCAGATTCAGGCCGGCTGTCAGTGTGTGCAGGTTTTTGACAGCTGGGCTGGCTGTCTGTGTCCTGCGGACTACCAGCGATACGTGCTGCCGCATGTGCGTCGACTGATTCAGGCGGTGGAACCGCTGGCACCTGTGATCAACTTCCTCAACGGCAATCCGGCTTTGCTGGGGCTGCAGCGGCAGGCTGGCGGACAGGTGATGGGGACGGACTGGCGTTCTTCACTGGACGTGGCGTGGCAGACATTTGGTCATGATGTGGCCATTCAGGGCAACATGGATCCTGTCAGCATTTATGCGGATCTGCCCGTACTGAAGCAGCGGGTCGGTGATGTGCTGCGTCTGGCGCAGGGCCGTGCCGGTCACATCTTTAATCTTGGGCATGGGGTGATGCCGGATATGAATCCGGACCATGTGAAGGCGGTGGTTGATTATGTGCACGAGCTGGGGCGTCGCTGAATGATGCAGTCTCCCGTCAATCCCAACTCCGACAGACGCAGCCTGCGGGTTGCCGTTGTGGGTGGCGGTATTACGGGACTGTCTGCTGCGTACACTTTGGCGAAGTCTTCAAAGTCCGATCAGCGGGCGCTGCAGGTCACACTGTTTGAAGCATCGCGGCGGCTCGGCGGAATCATTCGGACGGAGGAAGCGGACGGCTTTCTGATGGAGCTGGGTCCGGATTCCTTCATCACGAACAAACCGGGCGGGGTGCGATTGTGTGAAGAGCTGGGTTATTCGACCGAGCTGATTTCGACGGATTCCCGGTACCGTCGTTCGCTGGTTCTGTCACGTGGCCGACCGCAGCCGGTGCCGGACGGCTTCATGCTGATGGCTCCGGAAAAACCCTGGTCACTGCTGACCAGTCCTGTGTTGTCGCTGCCGGGACGTCTGCGTCTGCTGGCTGAGTATTTTGTCCCGGGAGCGGCTCCTGCGGGTGACGAAAGTCTGGCCAGTTTCGTGCGTCGTCGCTTTGGCAGCGAAGCGCTGGATCGTCTGGTGCAGCCGCTGGTGGGCGGAATTTACACATCGGATCCTGAGCGTCTCAGTCTGCGCGCGACGATGCCGCGATTTCCTGAGATGGAGGCGGCCTGCGGCAGTGTGATTCGTGGTGTGCTGAAGCAGAAACAAACGGCCGGTCGGGGGGCTTCTGAGGGTTCCGGCAGCGGTGCCAGGTATGGCCTGTTTGCGACCCCGCGACGCGGTTTGGGGGACCTCGTGTCAACTCTGGAACGACGCCTGCGAACTGCTGAAAATGTGCGTCTGCAGCTGGGAACTCCGATTCAGGCAATTCATGGTCCGGCACAGGGATCTGCTGAATGGGTGGTGCAGACAGAGGGACAGCAGCAGCAGTTTGATGCGGTGATCGTCACGCTGTCGACCTGGCTGGCTGCGAAAATGCTGCAGGGTGATCAGTTTCTGCAGTTGCGACAGCAACTGAACTCGATCGAGTACGCCTCCAGTGCACTGGTGGTCAGCGGGCATCTGCTGTCGGATTTTACGTATCCGATGGACGCGTTCGGGATGGTGGTGCCGGCGTGTGAGCGGCGTCAGATTCTGGCTGTCAGTTTTTCCAGTCGCAAGTTCCCTGAGCGTGCTCCGGACGGACAGATCGTGCTGCGGACGTTCGTCGGCGGTGCGATGCAGCCGGAGTTGATGCAGCACAGTGATCAGGAACTGCTGGAAATTGTGAACTCTGAGCTGCAGCAGATCTTCGGCATGTCCCGGGAACCGATCTTTGCTGAGGTGATGCGGTATGATCGCGCGATGCCGCAGTATCACGTCGGGCATCTGGACCGGGTGGCAGCGATTGAGCACAGTCTGCAGCAGCATACGGGGCTGCAGCTGGCCGGCAGTGGCTATCGCGGTGTGGGGATACCGGATTCCATCGACAGCGGGCGTGAAGCGGCCGAGCGAGTGCTGCGGCTGTTCTGAGAGTCGACTGTCCCCAGGCGCCCCTGGATTCCTCGTGAAATCCCGAATTTCTGCAGGGCCTGGCGGGCGCATCAGCCAGCGGAATTCAGGATAATGCCGCGGTTCGCTGCCTGGCGAAGTGCCGGCAGGGTGCGGGTCACTGAGTGCTGACGGTGCAGTTATGACCACGTGGGCTCAAGTTCAATCGTATTGCCGGAATCAGTCTGGCCAGAATCCTGTGCGGGTCCTGCGGCTGTGCCTGCTGGTCGTCAGTCTGCAGTATTCCTGTCGCGCCGTGGCGGTGGATGAGCGGCTGCAGTTTTTTGAGCAGAAGATTCGTCCGGTTCTGGTGCAGCACTGCTATGGGTGTCACAGTGCCGAGGCTCAGGATCTGCAGGGCGGACTGCGGCTGGACCTGCGTGCGGGATGGCAGCAGGGTGGTGAATCGGGCCGACCGGTGATCGTGCCCGGTGATCCTGCTGCCAGTTCGCTGCTGCTGGCGATGCAGCATGAGCGGGGAGTGTCGTCGATGCCACCGGATCAGCCGCGATTGTCCGCTGCGGTGCTGGCTGATTTCACGCAGTGGATTCGTGAAGGAGCCGTGGACCCGCGTGACGGAGCGGTACCGCAGCGGGATCGTCAGCTGGAGTGGGAAGCGGAGTATCAGCGGCGGCTGGACTGGTGGAGTCTGCGGCGGCCGCAGGCCGCTCCGGTTCCTCAGGTGCAGGGCAGCACATGGCCGCAGGGAGCCGTGGATCAGTTTGTGCTGGCGAAACTGGAGGCAGCGGGATTGCAGCCTGCTCCGCCTGCCGACCGTGCCACACTGCTCAGACGACTGTCATTTGCTCTGACGGGGCTGCCGCCGCAGGTGGCTCTGCAGCAGCAGTTTCTGTCTGATGTTTCGGCTGATGCGGTGGAGCGGATGGTGGATCATTTGCTTTCCGTTCCGCAGTTCGGTGAGCGCTGGGCACGGCACTGGATGGATGTGGTGCACTACTCGGATACCCACGGGTACGAATGGGATGTTCCGGTCAAGAATGCGTGGCGTTATCGTGACTATCTGATTCGCAGTTTCAACCAGGATGTGCCGTATCAGCGTTTTGTGCTGGAGCAGATCGCGGGTGATCTGCTGGAACCGCGGGTGGATGCTGAGACGGGTCTGAATGAGTCACTGACAGCCCCGCTGATGCTGCGGCTGGGTGAGCGTCGGCACGGTGACAATTCTGCAGCGGAGGGAATTTCTCAGGAGGCCGTTTCCAGTATGGTGGATACGCTGGGGAAGGCTTTTCTCGCCACGACGCTCGCCTGTGCACAGTGCCACGATCACAAGCTGGATGCGGTGGAGCAGCGCGACTATTACTCGCTGGCCGGTATGCTCATGAGTACTCGCTTCAGTTCCCGCACGGTGGATGCGGTTGATTCGAACGTGGCGGTGCTGGAGTCGTTGCGGCAGATCCGGGGACAGCTGCGTGCAGTGCTGGCGAATCGCTGGCTGCAGGCGCTGGCCGACAGTGATGCGGGCACTTTTGCGGCGGGATTGAAAGCGATGCCGGCGGATCAGCAGGCGGGGCCGGGGGTGCCTGCGACGGTGTCGGATTTCTGGAAGCGTGCGCGGGTGAATCCGGTGACGGTCGAGCAGTTTCGGCCTGAGCAGCAGCGGCGGATTGAGGCGAATGCTGCGAATCTGAAGGTGCTGGCCGACTTTTCACGGGGTGATGCTGTCCCAGGCTGGCGGTGGGACGGATTTGGGATGCGGCACGGGCTGGCAGCGGATGGCGAGCTGGTGGTGGCCGAGGAGGGTGAGCGGGCGATTGTGCAATTGCTTCCTGCCGGACGTTACTCGCACCTGTGGTCCGCCCGGCTGGCGGGGCTGCTGCAGGGGCCGGCCATGGATCCGCTGCAGCCGATCACATTTTCGCTGCTGGGAGTGGCCGGCAAATTTGCCTCGCAGACCTTTGTGGTGGATCGGGCTCTGAATCCGGAGCGCATGCAGTTTCCGTCCCGTCCGCAGCCTGTCTGGAGTACGGTCACGGCCGGTCAGTTTGATTCGCTGGAAGGCACCGTGGATGCATTGCCGCGACGAGTCTATTTTGAACTGGCCACAAAATCGCTGAATAATTACTTCCCGCCGCGCGTGGGGTACGGGGGAGTGAATGAAGCGGAATGTGCGGATGAACGGTCGTGGTTTGGAGTTTCCAGAATTGTGCAGCATCCTCCCGGACATCCTCCGCTGGATGAATTGCGACGATTTGAACCGCTGTTTAATCAGTTGTCGGAGGAATCAGACTGGCTGCGACGTCTGACGCTGCTGGTGCAGGCCGCAGTGCAGCGCTGGCAGTCCGGAGCGTGCAGTTCTGAGGATGCGCTGCTGCTGAATGATGTTCTGCAGGCAGGGCTGCTGCCGGTGGACCTGGCCGGTGATCCGGAGACCGCGCGACTGGTTTCTTTGTGGCGTGAAACGGCGGCGAAGCTGCAGTCGGATCGCACGGTGGGGTCCATTGCCGAGTGGCCGGAGGGTCAGGATGAACGTGTGGCAATTCGCGGCGTGTACACTGAGCAGGGTGACACAGTGCCGCGCGGGTTGCTGAGAATGTTCCCTGAAGATGAGTCGCTGGAACCCGGAGACAGCGGACGACTGAGATGGGCGCAGCGGATTGCCAGTGAACAGAATCCGCTGCTGGCTCGCGTCTGGGTGAATCGTGTGTGGCATTATCTGTTCGGTGCGGGGCTGGTGCGGACGACCGATGACTTTGGGCATCTGGGAGAGCAGCCGTCGCACCCTGAGCTGCTGGATTACCTGGCAGTACAGTTCATGCAGGATGGCTGGTCGACCAAACGCCTGATTCGCAGGCTGGTTCTGTCCGCAGTCTGGCAGCAGAGCAGCGTGGCGAATTCCCGGGCTCTGGACGTGGATCCGGAAAATCGGCTGTGGCATTACCGTCCACTGCGGAGGCTGGAAGCTGAGGCATTGCGGGATTCTCTGCTGGCGGTGTCGGGGCGACTGGATGGCGCGATGTATGGTCCGACGATTGAGCCGTGGCGAGCGGCCGAGGATGCTTCGAAGCGGCTGTTTCGCGGTCCCCTGGACGGGGCTGGCCGACGCAGTCTGTATCTGGAGATGACCTTGATGGAACCGCCACGATTTCTGGCTCTGTTCAATCAGCCGTTACCGAAGCAGACGACAGGTCGTCGGGATGTGACAACGACTGCTGACCAGGCATTGGCGCTGCTGAATGATCCGTTTGTGGCTGAGCTGGCAGGTCATTGGAGTCGGGAGCTGGTGCGGGATGGCGGTGTTTCGGCGGAAGTGCGGGCGGCGGCGATGCTGCAGCGTGCTCTGAGTCGCCCGGCCTCTGCGTCCGAAGTACCAGGCCTGGTGCAACTGGTGCAGCAGTCAGCTCGTCTGAGGGGAGTTGAGCCATCCGCTGTGATGAGTTCGGAGGCTGTCTGGGCGGATGCAGCACATGCAGTATTCAATCTGAAGGAGTTCCTGTATGTCCCGTGAAGTTTTGTCGCGACGTGCGTATTTGCGGGGTTGTTCCCTCGGGTGGGGCTGGCTGGCGTGGCAGGGACTGGCAGCCGGCGAGGGCGGCCCGTCGGATGTGCTGCCACATGTCGCTCCGCGGGCAAAGCGGGTGATTTTTCTGTTCATGGATGGCGGAGTCTCGCATGTCGATTCGTTCGATCCGAAGCCGCTGCTGACGGAACGCAGCGGGCAGCCGGCGAAGTGGCGTCCTGACACTCGTTCGCAGGCTGTAAGTGCCGGCCGCAGGTGGCTGGGAAGTCCGTGGAAGTTTCGGCAGCATGGCCAGTCCGGGTTGTGGGTCAGCAGTCTGTTTCCGCGAGCGGCGGAGGTTGTGGATGACCTGTGTGTGATTCGTTCGATGATCGGAGAAACGCCGCTGCATGGTGCTCAGTCGCTGCTGCTGCATACGGGGCGGTCCATCGCCGCTGCTCCCAGCATCGGTTCGTGGATCTCATGGGGACTGGGGCGTGAGAATGAACAGTTGCCGGGTTATGTGCTGCTGAACAACGACTGGATTCCGAACGGCGGCTTTCAGAATTTTGCCAGTTCCTTTCTGCCGGCAATGCATCAGGCTGCGCTGGTGCGGGCCAGGGGGACTCCGGTGGACAACATCGTGCCGACCGATTCGCGTGACTTGCAGCAGGCCAAGCTGGCGTTTCTGCAGGGGCAGGATCGCCTGTTTGCCGATCGTCAGGGGGGCGCGGATGAGATTGAGTCATCGATTCGCAATTACGAAACCGCAGCCCGCATGCAGACTCTGGTACCGGACCTGTGTGACGTTTCCGGGGAAACTGCGGCGACGCTGGCGATGTACGGAGTGGATCGAACGGATTCGTACGATCAGTTGTACGCGCTGCAGTGCCTGCGAGCGCGGCGACTGGTGGAAGCCGGAGTTCGCTTTGTGGAAATCACCTGCCCAAATACTCACGGCAACAATTCGCCGTGGGATCAGCATGGTGATCTGAAGCTGCGGCATGAAGAAAATGCTCGCATCACGGATCAGCCGGTGGCCGCGCTGATCAGGGATCTGAAGCAACGCGGATTGCTCGACGACACTCTGGTGGTCTGGGCCGGTGAGATGGGTCGCACGCCGCACAGCTCAGGTACTGACGGTCGTGATCATCATGTCAGCGGATATACGATCTGGATGGCGGGGGGCGGAGTGCGAGGTGGCATGACGTGGGGAGCAACTGATGAGATGGGGATGAGTGCCGTGGAGAATTCCATGGACATCCACGATGTGCATGCAACCATACTGCATCAGCTGGGCCTGGATCACGAGCGACTGACGTATCGGTTCGGCGGACGCGAAATGCGACTGACTGACGTGCACGGGCGAGTGATTCGCGACATTCTGAGCTGACGGGCAGCGCGTTCAGGCGGCGGGTTCGTCCTGCGGATATTCGACGTTGACCAGATACAGTCCCTCGGGCACTGCCGTCATACCGGCTGCCGCCCGGTCCAGCGACTGAATCACTGTCTGCAGATAGTTCACCGGCTGACGGCCACGACCGATGTCCGTCAGCGTCCCCACGATCGCTCGCACCATGTTGTAGAGGAAACCGTCCGCCATCACTTCAAAGATCACGAACGGAGGGTCAGCGACTGCGGAGGTTTGCCGGCCGGACTGTCGCGGCCCCCAGCCATGTTCGCCCTGCCACATTGGCCAGCAGTCACAGCGAAAAACCCTGGCATCCATGATGGTCCGCACACTCGTCAGCTTGTTCGGATACTCCTTTTCAAAACAGCGAAAGTCATGAGTCCCCAGCAGGCAGGCTGTGGCCTGATGCATGCGCTCCGCATCCAGCACGAAGCGGGAGTGAGCGCAGTAACGCCGCAGAAACGGGGGACACACTGCTCCGTCGTGAATCACATACCGATAGCGTTTGCGAATGGCGGAGAACGTCGCGTGGAATCCCAGCGGAACTTCCTGGGAATGCACCACCACGATGTCGTCCGGCAGCTCCGTCTGCAGGGCCGGGCGAAAACTGGCGGCCGGAATGCGGCTCAGCGTGAAGAAATTGGCCTCCTGACCCAGCGCGTGGACTCCGGCATCCGTTCGTCCTGCACAATACACGCGCCGCTGCTCGCCCGTGATCTTCCGAATCGCCTGTTCCACACAGGCCTGCACTGAAGGTCGATCCGGCTGCACCTGCCAGCCATTGTATTCCGTGCCGTCGTAGGCCAGCGTCAGGCGAATATTGCGGGTACCAGGCGCCGCATTCACAGCCTCAAACGGCAGCGGTTCGTCGTCAGAACCACTCATGCCCTCTGCTCACCCTCAGCCGTTGCGGAAGGATTCAGCCGAATTCGACTGACCAGCATGCCACCGCACAGAATCAGACCTGCACCAAGGAAATAGGGGAAGGCAGCCCCCTGCCGCAGCAGAGCAATGCCGATGGCCGGGCCCAAAATTCGTGCCAGCGATGACAGACTTTGGCCCGTACCCAGCACCATCCCCTGCTCGTCAGCCCCGGCAGCCCGCGACAGCAGCGACTGCAGCGACGGGTTCACCGAAGAAAATCCAATCACAATTATCGGCAGAATCGCCCACAATGCCGCACCCGGCAGCACCTTCAGGCCAGTCAGAGCAATCAGGCAGAACCCGACAGTCATCAGCAGAACTCCGGCCAGTGCCATGCGAGTTTCACCAATCCTTGGCAGCAGCCGTCGGACCAGCAGGCCCTGTCCCAGAGACAGCACAAATCCCACGTACGCATACAGCAGATAATTCCAGCGGCTGCTGTAACCGAATTTTTGCGTCAGCAGCGACAGAGTACTTTCAAACTGCGCAAACCCAAAGGTGGTGACAAAAACTGCACCCAAAATCACTGACAGCCGCGGATTTCCGAGGTGTCGCAGTACCGTTCCCGGATGAAAGCCGCGGTGCACCGCACTGCTGTCCGGTCGCCGCGACTCCTGCAGCTTCACTGCGGCCAGCAGCAGTGCCAGCAGCGACAGACCACACGCCACATATCCCGGCAGACCGGATGGCGGAGTTGTCAGGACCGACTTCAACTGCGATTTCGGCAGCGGCTCAGCCAGCAGCAGTTTCACCGCAGCCTCACTGGCTTCATCCACCGCACCAGCAGTCGCCAGCTGCTGCAAAAATTCGGTCGCTGAGATCGGCTGCTGCTGATTCTCCCAGTCATTCATGAGCTGCAGCTGAGCCGTATTCATGGCCACCGCGTTGTCCTCCGACACGCAGACGGCGCCGATCAGCGGCCCAAACGTAAAACCAATCCCAAATGCCGCTCCAATCATCGCCATCCCGCGACCACGGTTCTTTGCTTCCGTACAGTCGGCAATCACCGCCTGTGCGGTGGAAATGGTGGCGCCCGCAATCCCCGCACCAATCCTGGCGATAAACAGCCAGGCGAGGGCACCCAGTCCCAGCCACTGAAATTCACGCCCCTGAGATGACACATAGCCAAACAGGCCGTAGGACCAGGCAGATCCCAGCAGTCCCAGCATCAGAATCGGACGACGACCAACCCGGTCCGACAAACCACCCCACAACGGAGCAAACAGGAACTGCATGGCCGAAAAGGACGCCATCAGAGCACCCAGCTGCCACCCCGATGCGCTGAACCAGGCCCCGTAACGCGGCAGCAACGGCAGTACGATCCCAAAACCCAGCAGATCAATAAAGACCGTCAGAAAGACCACCAGCAGAGTTCCACGACCTGCCGACACCACCTGATTCCCGCCCTGCCCCTGTTCACTCACAGCCAAACCTGCTCTTCCGTAGATGAAACGCGTATTGCCTTCGACTGATCTGTCCCCAAGCTACCACATTTGCAGTTTTGCGGGGCCTGCCATCCGCACTGACAGACTCACAAATACCGAATTCTGCGACGAATGTCCGAATTGATGCTCTGATAGCGATTGCTCAGACAGCCCGCATCAAAAACTTCCCGCCGAATGTACTCCACATCGTCCGCACCCACGGCTCGCGTGAAGATCGGCTTGAGATATTCCATGCCCAGCGACGACAACTGCATCCGCCCGGCATCGTACAGACTGGGATGCACCTCCCGCGGATGAATTTCACCCCAGCGGTCACGCAGCCGGTTGGCCGCAATGGAACGGAATGTGAAACCATCCGTCTCGCTGTACTGCAGCGTCGCAATCTCATTGCTGTATCCCGCCGCCAGCAGCTCCACCGCCTTGCCCCCCAGCTGAGTCGCAGCAAAGCGGTCAAACAGAATCGGACGACCGCCGCGCTGAGTATGTCCGACCTTGCGACTGAACAAAGCACTGCTGCCGGGTTCAAATCGTCGCGTCTCGAGGAACAGGTCAGGACTGAGGCTTTGCTCAAGCATGCCGACGATCGCATCGGCGGCACCCGCGTACTTCACATTGCCCGCCGGGTCGAAGGCCGGCTCCGCGGCACCCAGTTCCCGCCCGTCCACTCCCCGTACACCCTCACCCACCACAATCACCACGTTCTGCTGCTGTTCGTAAATCCGCGAAACCTGCTGCGTCAGCTGGTGCGGGTCCACCGGAACTTCCGGGATCAGAATGATGTCGGGCTGAGCATAAGCGGCACCCAGAGCGATGTAGCCGGACTGTCGCCCCATCACCTCCACCACCGCAATCCGATGATGACTTTCCGCTGTCGTCCGCAAACGCTCAACCATCTGCACAACAACAAACACCGCTGTGGCGAACCCCGGAGTCGCATAGTTGATGATGTCCTCCAGCCGCAGCGTATCCCGACTTCTGACGCCCCGCACCGGCGGACCATCAGCTCCCTGCGGCCGCTGCCACTCGTCCGGCTCGCCCGGATAATTCAGCCCCAGATCGTTATCAATGGTCTTCGGAGCCAGCACACAGGGCAGCATCTCAGCCAGCGGCTGCATTCCGTTGATTGTCCCGTCACCTCCGATGCAAATCAGTCCGTCCAGCTGCAGCTTTGCAGCGTGCCGGCCCGCCACCTGCAGATGCTCATGCGAATTGTGGTCCAGATAAGTTCGGGATGACCCGATCAGCGTTCCACCCTTGCACGGATCCAGCTCCGGAATGCTGGAGTACAGCGGGTTCAGCAGGACATGCGGAACCTGCGGATCCAGCAGCCCCGCATAGCCTCGCAGCAACCCGACAACCTCGATTTTCAGAGCATTGGCGCGCTGCACCGCTCCGTAAATCGTGGCATTGAGTGCCGGAGTATCGCCGCCGGCCGTCAGAATTCCGATTCGCTTCATGAGTTACTTCACCACAAAATTGACCAGACGCCCAGGCACCACAATCACCCTGACAACCGTCTTACCCTCCAGCTGCCGACGCACCGTCTCGTCCGCCTCAGCTGTCGCCTGCAGCACCTCCCCGGTCGTGCCCGCCGGCACCACCAGTCGCGCCCGCAGCTTGCCGTTGACCTGCACCGGCACCTCCACCGAATCCTCGACCAGCCACTGCGGGTCCGCCACCGGCCACGGCTCGTACGCCAGCGTCTCCGCATGACCGAGGGCAAACCACAGCTCTTCTGCCAGATGCGGCGCAAACGGGCTCAGCAGCAGCACAAACTGCTCCAGCACAGACTTCGCCAGCACCTCCTGATCCGACATCGCATTCGTGAACTCCATCATCCGGCTGATCGCCGTGTTGAAGGCCATCCGCTCAATGTCGTCCGTCACCGCCCGGATTGTGCGGTGCAGTACCCGCAGCTGTTCAGGAGTCGCCGGGATGTCCTGCACAGCACTGTCCAGCACCACCTGTTCAGCACGGTCGTCCACAATCATCCGCCAGACACGGCTGAGAAACCGATAGACGCCCTCGACACCGCTGGTCTGCCACGGCTTCACCTGTTCCAAAGGACCCATGAACATTTCATACAGACGCAGCGCGTCGGCACCACGGTCGTTCACCACCTGCTCAGGGTTCACAACGTTGCCGCGAGACTTCGACATCTTCTCGCCGTTTTCACCCAGAATCATCCCCTGATTCACCAGCCGGCGGAAAGGTTCCGGATGAGTGACATGGCCGCGGTCGAACAGCACCTTGTGCCAGAATCTGGAATACAGCAGATGCAGCACCGCGTGCTCGGCACCGCCGACGTACAAATCCACCGGCAGCCAGTAACGCTCCTTCTCAGGGTCAATGAACTGCTGAGCATTGCGGTTGTCACAGAAACGCAGGTAATACCAGCAACTGCCGGCCCACTGCGGCATACTGTTCGTCTCACGCTTCAGCCGTACACCATCCTCCGCCGTCCGATACAGCCAGTCACTGGTCGCTTTGGACAGCATCGGCTCCGGAGTCCCGGTGGGCTTGAAGTCCTCCACATGCGGATGCAGGACCGGCAAAGTCTCCACGGGGTCCGCTCGCAGCAGGCCCGTCGGCTGCCCCTGCTCATCCAGCTCATGCCAGATCGGGAACGGTTCACCCCAGTACCGCTGACGGCTGAACAGCCAGTCGCGCAGTCGGAAATTCACGGCTTCACGACCCAGCCCGCGAGCCGCAAGATCGGCAGTGATCCGCTGCTTCACATCCTCAGTCGGCATCCCATCCCACGGTCCCGAATTGATCGCCACTCCCAGCTCACAGAACGCCGCCTGCGAAAGATCCGCCTGCGGTCCGTCCGCCGCAGCCGCTGCCACCACCTGCACAATCGGAATCTGATACTGCCTGGCAAACTCGTAATCACGCTCGTCATGGCCCGGAACCGCCATGATGGCCCCCGTGCCATAACTGATCAGCACATAGTCGGCAATCCACACCGGCACCGGCTGACCATTCACCGGATTGATCGCATAACTGCCCGTGAAGACACCCGACTTGGTCTTCGCCAGATCGGTTCGCTCCAGCTCAGACTTCAGCGATGCCTGCTGACGATACTGCTGCACAGACTGCTGCTGCTGCGGAGTCGTCAACTGGTCCACCAGCGGATGCTCGGGCGACAGCACCATGTACGTGACGCCGTACAGGGTGTCCGGACGAGTCGTATAAATGCGAATCACGTCCGCCTCAGGACGCGCGGGGAAACCAGCAGATGCTCGCCCCGTCTGCCATGCCGACTGGCTGTCAGCAGACGACGCCACCCGGAAATCTACCTCCGCACCAATGCTGCGCCCGATCCAGTTGCGCTGCATCAGCTTGATCGATTCCGGCCACGACAGATCCGCCAGCTCATCCAGCAGGCGATCACCGTACAGCGAAATTCGCAGCATCCACTGCTTCAGATTCATCCGGACAACCGGATGCCCGCCACGCTCGCTGACACCATCCACCACCTCTTCGTTGGCCAGCACTGTGCCCAGTTCAGGACACCAGTTCACCGGCGCTTCAGTCAGCACCGCCAGTCGGTGCTGGTCCTGATAACGCCGCACAGCCGACTGCCCCGCCGCTGCAACCGCTGCAGGAATCGGCAGCTCGGAAATCGGACGCCCCCGACCACGCCGCTGGACGCCATCCGGACCCGTCCAGACACAGCCGGCGTCGTACCACGTGTCATAAATCTGCAGAAAGATCCACTGCGTCCAGCGGTAATAATCCGGATCGGTCGTGGACAGCTCACGGCTCCAGTCATAACTGAAACCCAGCATCTTCAGCTGCTTGCGGAACGTGTTGATGTTCTGCTCGGTCTTGATGCGAGGATGCACGTTCATCCGCCGGGCGAATTCTTCCGCCGGCAGACCAAACGCGTCCCAGCCCATCGGGTGCAGTACGTTTTTGCCCCGCATCCGCGAATAACGACAGACAATATCCGTCGCCGTGTAACCCTCCGGATGGCCCACATGCAAACCTTCACCCGACGGGTACGGGAACATGTCCAGCACGTACAGCTTGGGCCTGTCGGCCACGCAGTCCTGAACCCTGAAGGTCTGATGCTGCTCCCAGTACTGTTGCCAGCGGGATTCAATTCGGCGGAAGTCGTATCGAGGCATAGCGGGGTAATGGCGGGCAAAGCCCGGGAACAGAGGGACAACCGGAGTCAACAAAAATCGGCGTGGGATGACCGATTCCTGAACACAGGAGAAACGGTCGGGACAGCCGAGCCACCAGCCCACCAGCGGGCGGATGCTGGTCTGGATTGTACCCCGCGGAGTTGATGAAGCAAAACGCAGCAGCGTTCCCGGCAAAAATCGGGGGTGTTTTTGGTTTTTGGGTGGCGGGTGGCGGGTGGCGGGTGGTGGGTGGTGGGTGGTGGGTGGTGGGTGGTGGGTGGTGGGTGGTGGGGCCGCGAAGGATTTGCCGATGTTTTGCCGGGGCCTCAATTTTGTGGCTGGGGATTGGCCGGGGGAGCTGGGGCCGGGGGTTGCAGACGCAGCAGCAGCTGATGCGCTTCGCGATACCGAGGACTCTGTTCCAAAGCCAGCAGAACTCGCCGACGCGATTCCGCCGGATTGCTGTCCTGCAGCACCTGCGCAAGCCGGAAGTTCAGTCTCGCGGCATCCTCCGGCTGCAGCTGCAGCAGACACTGCAGCGCCGCAGACACCACCGCGACGTCTGCAGTGGCCTGCCCGGCCTGCACCATCCGCTCCTGCACCTCGGCACGAAATGGATCGGCGGCAAAAATCTGCTGGCCATAACGAATCACGTCAGGCCATGCCTGAGCACTGACGCACAGTTCCTGCAGCCGCAGAGCTGCCTGAACGTCGTCCGCCGTCCGCTGCAGATGCTCGGTCAGAACCTGCCGCTCAGCTTCCGCCTCGCCACGCTCACGATAGATTCGCGCCAGCAGCGGACGAGCTCCGCCCGCACCGAGGTCCTGAGGATACAGTTCCAGGACTTGTCGCAGCGTCTGCTCCGCCGCTCCGTCCTGAGCCTGCAGCTGCTGCTGAGCCAGCAGCAGCCGGGCAGGAACATGCTGAGGATTTTGCCGACAGAACTCCGCCAGTGCAGCTGCATCCGCACCCTGCAGCGCCTGCAAAGGCTCCTTTGAAAAATCGGCCGTCGGTGCCAGCTGGTCCGCCTGCTGACGCAGGAACTGGTCAAAGGATGCCTGCAGTGATTCAAGGCCACCGCAGTGACGCCCCAGCGCATCGTTGATCTGCAAGCCGCTGCGCAGATCCGTCATCACCGCATTGATCGCCGGGAGACCATGCACAGTGATGATGTGTTCGACCGCCAGCGACGATTCAAAATACGCAAAGTTCAGATCCGATCCGGAACCGGCGTTCAGAAACGCACTGCTGAGGCGACCAATCGGCACTGCTCGCCCCTCGCGAATTCGATCACGGAATTCCGGAGTCATCTGCTGACCCCAGCGCGGATCCCGCAGCCGCTCTTCGTACACCGAAATCCCCTCGCTCAGCCACCGCGGAATCCGATTGCCGGTTTTCTGCAGCGAAATCACATGGCAGAATTCGTGCCACAACACCGATTCCCAGCTGACGGGACTGTCCCGGCGGCTGGCCGGACTGTTCGCCGTCACCACCCGCCCAAAACACACTCCCAGAAATCCGGTGACGTCCGGCATGCCGAACGTCCGCACAGCAAAATCATCAGCCCGCTGGTAGATCTCGACAAACACGGGAACTTCCGGCTGATAGTCGTAGCGTGTCGTGAACTGCTGCCAGGCCTCCTCCAGCAGACTGCAGACGCGCGGACCATACAGGGCTGCCTCACCGCGTTCCATGCGGATTTCGAAGTGTTCGGTCTTGAGCGTTGTGCAGCGTCCCAGACTGTCCTTCAGCTGCAGCAGGTTGAACAGCGTGGAATTGTACTGATCGGCCTTGCCTGCCTCTTCCGCCAGCTGCCAGCCTTCGCTGATCTGTCCCAGTCGCAGCAGATCCTGAGCCAGCTGGGCACGAGCCTTGTGGCAGGTCGGATCAAACTCCAGAGCCCGTCGCTGAGCTGCAGCGCCCTCGGCAAAACGATACCGCCGCGACAGTCGCGTGCCAATCAGATGATCGGGTTCCGGGCTATTGAGGCTGAATTTCAATGCCGCGGCACGGCTTTCAGTCTCGGCGTCCGCCCGGCCCTGCAGATGAAAAATCACCGATCGCAGAGCGTGAGCAGCAGGCAGGTGCGGATTGACCGCCAGCATTTTCTGCAGCGTCCCTTCCGCAGCCTCATAGTCCTCCGCGTCGATCTGCTGTTCGGCAATCCGCTGCAGTGCCGGAAACAGCTGCGGATTTTTTTCCAGCGCCTGAACTCTGAGCTGCAGGGACTGCTGATCGTCACTGTCGGCGAGTGCTTCAGAATACAGGAACAGCATTTCGGCATTGTCCGGGAACGTCTGCAGCACCGGTTTCAGCAGCTCGGCGGCAAAGGCCGGATCGCCTTTGTCCAGAGCCAGCCGAGCGGCTGCCAGAAAACCCTCAGGGCGGTTGGGGTAGTTGCGACGAGCCCGTTCGAAGAATCCTTCCTGGACGGCTTTCGGGTCCGCACCCAGCAGCAGGGCAACTTCGCCGAGACAGGTCAGGTCATCAGCATCGGTGTACCGCCAGGATGCTGTGCTGGCCAGTTTTTCCACTTCACTGATGGCCGTGGCTGCGAGTTCCCGGTTGCCATTCGCCAGGGCCGCCTCGATCCGCAGCTGCTGCAGCCTCACCGACCACGAATAGCGTTCGATGCCGGCAGCCACGGAAGCCAGTGCTTCAGGGTATTTGCCAAGTGCCAGCTCGGCGCGAGCCTTCAGGATGGGCCACTCTTCGCCGTAACTGCGGGCTTCAATGGCCGCAGTGGCCAGTTCCAGACACCTGGCGTAGTCGCCGGTCTGCCAGGCCGTCTGACAATCGGTCAGCGAGTCGGGTGCTGGTCCGGCCCACCCGGCCCACACTGTGGTGGTGGACAGCAGCGTGACTGCCAGCAGCACAGTGGCGGTCAGTGGCGAGCGATTCCCGGTCCTGCGGTTCATACGGTGACCTTTGCGTCAGAATTGCCTGAGGCGGTGTGGCTGCTTTATAACAGCACAGTGGCACCAGCGTCATGCCGGGGCCGGAAAATTCGGCGAATGTCGTCGGCAGATGAGGCAGTGATGGTGATCCGCACGTGTTTTTTCGACATGGGAAATGTGCTGGTGCACTTTTCACACGACCGCATGTGCCGGAACATCGCCGATCTCAGCGGTCTGGCAGAATCTGCAGTCCGGCAGTTTCTGATGACCGAACAGCGGCAGTGGATGATGGAGCGCGGTGAGCTGAGCGAAGCCGATTTCTGCAGCCAGCTCAGCCAGTACTGCGGACGCAGTCTCAAACCGGACGCTGTCTGTGAAGCCCTCGGCGATATTTTTCAGCTGAACGACAGCATTGTTCCGGTCCTGCAGCAGCTGAAGGCAGCCGGACAGCGGCTGGTGCTGCTGTCAAATACCAGCATGGCACACGTGCGGTTCATCGAACGCCATTTTCGAGTGCTGGATTATCTGGATGCCCGCGTTCTGTCCTGCGAAGTGGGCGTGATGAAACCCGACCAACCGATTTTTCAGGCGGCACTGGCGCAGGCACAGTGTCCCCCGGAAAACTGTTTTTATACCGACGACATCGAAGCCTACACAGCGGCAGCAGCCCGCCTGGGAATACAGACTCACACTTACCGTCAGACCGATCTGCTGGTCGCCGAGCTGCAGCGACTGGGCGTGCTGCAGTAATCGCTGCAGATCACAGTGAGACAATTCCACAGGCCGGAAAGGCTGCGAACCCTGTTGCAGGCACGCAGCCTTCCAGCCCGATTTTCCGCCGACACACTCAGCATTCAGGTGGATTTGTGCTGAGCGATGGAACGGTGCAGTGCCAGTGAGACGCAGCCGTGGCTGGCCTGAGCCACAGTGGCGGACCAGTCTGCAAGGTAACCGCGGACCGTTCGCAGTCCGGACCAGGCAGGCAGCTTTGATTTGCGAGCCGCCAGGGTGTCGTCACTGACATTCACGTGAATGACGCCCTGCAGCAGGTCAAAGGAGATTTCATCACCGTCCTCCACACAGGCAATCGGCCCACCGACGGCGGCTTCCGGAGCACAGTGCACCCCGATCGCTCCGTGCGACACTCCCGAAACCCGCGCGTCTGACAGAAATGCAATCCTGCCGTCCAGTTCAGGGACCGCCAGGGCTGCAGTGGCAATCAGCACCTCCGGCATGCCGCTGGCCACCGGCCCCAGATACCGCAGAATAATGACGCTGCCCGGAGTAATCCGACGCTGTTCCACCGCGCGGACAATGTCGCGCGGATCGTCAAAGCAGACGGCCTTGCCGGTAAACCGCGGATCCTTCATGCTGGACACTTTGAACACAATGCCTTCAGGGGCCAGGTTGCCGAAGCACACCTGCATGTCAGCAAACGGCTTGTAGCAGTTGTCGCGGCTGACCAGCAGGTCCTGACCGGCCGGCGGTGGCGGGACATCCCGCAGATTTTCAGCCAGTGTCTGACCGGTGACTGTCAGGCAGGACCCGTCCAGCAGGCCGTTGTCGAGGAAGTGTTTCAGCAGCACCGGAGTACCTCCGATGTGGTGCAGGTCCACCATGGTCCGCGGACCGCGTGGAGCGAATGACGCCAGTACCGGAGTGTTGCGGAAAATTTCCTGCAGATCACGCAGCGTAAAGTCGACGCCGGCTTCGCGAGCCAGAGCCAGAATGTGCAGGACGCCGTTGGTGGATCCGCCGGCAGCGGCGATGGTGACCGCAGCATTGCGGAAGGCAGCCGGAGTCAGAATGTCGCGCGGGCGAATGTTTTTCTGCAGCAGATTGACCATCGCAGTACCGACGCGACGGCATTCAGCCTTCTTTTCCGGATCGACAGCCGGGATCGAGCTGCTGGCGGGCAGCATCAGTCCGATCGCCTCCATCGCCAGGCCCCACGTGTTGAACGAAGCGGCGATGCCGCAGCCACCGGGACCGGGGCAGGCCTTGCGAATGATTTCCTCGGATTCCTCGTGAGTCATCGCGCCCACGGCCGCCTTGGCCTGCGAATCGTAAACGTCAAGGATGGTGATGTCCTTGCCGTTGTGACAGCCCGGCAGAATGCTGCCGCCGCTGACGATCAGGCCAGGGAAATTGGTGCGAGCGAGGGCCATGGCGAAGCCCGGACCGTTCTTGTCGCAGTTGTGCAGACCAATCAGACCGTCGTAGCAGTGGGCCGTAACGACGCATTCCGCACTGTTGGCGATCAGGTTGCGGGACGGCAGGCTGGCGTTGCCGCCTTCGTGGCCCTGCGAGATGTTGTCACTGACGCCGGGAGTGCCGAAGGGGAATCCCAGCAGCCCGGCTTCGCGGCAGCCGGCGGCAATTTCCTGCGCCAGCTGGTATGCATGAATATTGCAGGTGTTGCCGTCCAGCAGCGGTACGCCAATGCCGATCTGCGGCTTCTGAAAATCCTCGGCCGTCATCCCCAGTGCGTAGTAAAAGGCGGTAATGCCTTTCTGCCATCCGTGAGTCAGTTGATTGCTGTTCCAGTTGAGCATGGGAGTGGTGACCCGGAAATAGAGAGCGTGGGTGGAGTCGGCGATCGGCGGTCTGCGGAGACAGTTCGCAGACCTGTGAGTCGCCGAAAAGGTTAGGGAATGCGGGGGCTGCGGTCGAGCGTGCGGAAACGGCCTGCTCAGATTCTCAGGCCTTCTGCTTCCGGGTCGGCTGTTTTCCTGCCGCAGGTTTGGCTATGGTAGTGAACGATTCCCCACATCATTCAGGGCCACCACCATGCACAGCGCTGATTCTGGTCACGCGTCACAGTCCACCGGTCTGCTCGGACAGGACAATGCCATTCCGCCGTGGACTGTTGCCGAGCTGCCGGAACCGCAGCCGCTGGGACTGCGCAATCTGGCCGGCCTGATCGGTCCGGGGATCGTGATGTGCGGCATCCAGATCGGCGGTGGTGAATGGCTGATGGGACCGGATGTCACCGCGAAATACGGCGGCAACCTGATGTGGGTGGCGACCATCGCCATTCTGACGCAGGCCTTCTACAACATTGAATGCGGTCGCTATGCCCTGTACTGCGGTGAGCCTGTCTTCACCGGGTTCATGCGGACCTTTCCCGGTCCGCGATTCTGGATGGCCGTGACGGCGGTGCTGTGCCTGACATTTCTGATCCCGGGGCTGTCCACCAATGCGGCGGTACTGCTGGCGACGGTGTGGCTGGATCGAATACCGACTGCGGCGGACAGTACGCTGGTGAACACACTGGTCTTTGTGACTCTGGGAGCCGTGGTTTTACCGGTCTTCGTGGGCGGCAAGGTCTACAACATGCTGCAGTGGATCATGACGGCGAAGGTGTTTGTGGTGCTGGGGTTTTGTCTGGTGATGGGAGTATTTTTTGTCAGCCCGCAGGGCTGGTGGGATGTGTTCAGCGGGTTCCTGCGATTTGGCAATGTGCCGGTGGCGTCTGCGGATGGCGGTGAATCGATAGTGAATCTGTTTGGCTGGCGTCTGGAGCATGGGGTGTGGCCGGCGATCTCCCTGACTCATATAGCAACGCTGGGAGCCTTCGCGGGTTATGCGGGAGGCGGCGGGCTGGCGAATTCGGCGTATGGCAATTTCGTGCGGGACAAAGGCTGGGGCATGGGCAGTCAGGTGGGAGCGATTCCGAGTGCCATGGGTGGCCACAGCATTACGCTCAGCCATATTGGTGCGGTCTTCCCGATCACTGCGGACAATCTGCGGCGGTGGCGTGGCTGGTGGAAGTACATTCTTTCGGACCAGCTGATGGTGTGGGTGCCTGGCTGTTTCATGGGGATGGCGCTGCCGGCCCTGCTGTCCATTGGATTCGCTGCCAATTCGCCGATGTTTGGCAAGCAGATTTTGTATTCGCAGCCGCTGCTGGCGGCGGACGGCATCCTGCATACTCCGGCCTTCGGCTCGTGGGCCCCGTTTGTCTGGGGGGCCTGTTTGTTCACGGGGCTGATGGTGTTTCTGCCCAGTCAGATGGCGATTGTGGATGATTTTGCGCGGCGCTGGACGGATATTTTGTGGAGCGGCAGTCGGCGAATTCGCAGTCGTCTGCAGGGCAATCAGGCGCGGCAGGTGTATTATTCGATTCTGCTGCTGTATGTGGTGTGGACGATTATTGCGGCGGCGCTGTTTCTGCGTTTCCCGGATGCTCCGAAAACCATGGTGACGGTGATTGCGAACGTGAACAATGTGTCGCTGGCGGTGACAGCTTTTCACATTTTGTGGATCAACTGTCGGCTGCTGCCGCCGGAGCTGCGACCGCGGTGGTATTCGCGGCTGGGGATTGCCAGCTGCGGCGTGTTTTATGCGGGGCTGAGTGTACTGATTTTTTGGACAAAGATTCTGCCGCTGTTCAGATGAAACCAAAGTGCCTGCCTGAATTTTTTTGCTGGGGGTAGCTGTCATGTTGTGTGTTTTGCGGGCCGGCCTGTGTGCCGCTGTTGTGCTGTGTGGTGCTGACCGAGTGGTGGCTCAGGAGTCGGCTCCGCAGGCGGCTGCCGCAGCGGCCGCGCCGGCGACTGATGCGGCAGCCGCTGCGACGGTCAGTTACGTGGTGGAGCTGAGCGAGTATGAGTGGCGTGAGCCGCTGGCTGCCGGGCTGGGAGCTGACGAGATCCTGGCGCTGGTATTGAAAGCGGATGCCCGGCCACAGGCGGACCTGCGTGAGACGATCCGGCTGACGACACTGGCTGGTACGGAGAGCGTGGTCAGCTTCGGCCGTCGTTCCAGCGTGACGATGGGGCGCACTGCCACTGGGCGAGGTGAAGTGATGAAGAACATGCAGGTGGTGGAATTTGGCACGCAGGTGAAGCTGACGGCGGTCCCGCAGGACCAGCGAGTACGGCTGACGCTGCACTTTGAATCATCGCGACAGTTGCTGGCGACGGCAGACGACAGTCCGCCGGACATCAGCACGACCGAGGTTTCGACGACGGTGACGCTGGATCCTGGCAAACCGGCCCTGGTCAGCAGTTTTGGCGGCAATCGCAGCAGCGTGCTGGTGGTCATGGTGAAGCCGCAGCTTTAGGCACTGTTCACGGGCGGGTGCTGACCGGGATGGGCGAAACGGCAGCGTGTCAGGCGTGTTTTTTGAATCACAGAGGACCCGAATGGACCTGAAATCTGTGGTCCAAATCTGACTCCTGTGCTTTAAACCACAGATCACGCAGATGGCACAGATACGGGGCCGAGCCGACACCCTTTCATCTGATGTGGTGGGCAGCCGTGCGGCTCAGCAGGAGCTTCGCCCTCCCGAATGTGGCTCGGCCACACCATTGTCCTGAGATGACGACAGAGATCGGGAGGCAATTGCCTGAGGCAGCGCAAGGAGGCTGGTTCCAGCGCTGTCTGCTGATGCTGGAATGATTCTGCAGGAAGCCGAAGAAGCGGAAATCGCGGCACCCGGGACGTGCCTGATGAATGTCCTGGCAGGGTACCCTGAGGCGCGAGCCGACATGACAGAGGTGGAGTTCTTGCTGCGTCAGGCGAATCAGGTCGACGAAACCCGTTATGGTCCGGACGATCCCGAAGTTGCCATCAGGTGTCCCCGGCGGGCGGCGGCAGGTCTTCCAAAAGCTTGATATTACGCTGATAACGCCGGAGAACGCGGTCGAAAGATGCCTGAGTTTTCTGCATGACGAGTGCGTGCCGACCTTGTTGCGATTCCAGATCACAGACAAGGTCGAGACGGCAGCGGGAGATTTCATAGGCCAGATGACTTTGGAGTTTATCGCTGCCAAAGATCCGGTGGACTTTTGCCGTGGGATCCTTCATGAATTCCACGAGTTGCAGGCAATGTTGGCAGCTGCAGCGTACGGTGGCCGGGCGAGTCCAGTTGGCCGGAGGCTGCGGCATTGTGGCTGTCACCCCGATCAGACGCTGTCGCACATCTGTCAGCCACTGTCGCAGCAGTGGCGGAATCTCGCCGAATCTTTGTGCTGACCACGGAACCAGCCGTTTCAAAGCCGGCACATGCGCATGCTGCAGACGGAACAGGTCAGTGCGAGATTTCACGCAGCTGACGACCTTATGAACTTCTGTATCGCAGCCGCAGTGCAGCAGGACCTGCAACAGCACGGGCAGCTGTTTTTCATGCAGATTTTGTGCTCGCTTTCTGGCAGTCTCCGGGTCCTGCTTCCGGCGGGCAATGTCGGCGCAGTACCATGAGGCCGCCTGGCGACAAAGATCGCCTTTGATTTTTTCGGTGTCGGTGTCGCTCTGTGGAAGTTCGCAAACCGCTTCCAGCCATTCCAGGTTTCGCGTGGGAAAAGACGTGAGTAACCTTCCGTCCGCCGGGGGTGTCAGGATGGCCTGCAGTTCGGCAGCGATTGCCGGCAGGCCAAATTTTCTGCAGGCATGCAGGAGCAGGGGTGTCAGCGGCAGGTTCGTGTCCTGCGGGGCGACCTGCGACAACAGCGTGGTGATGACAGCGCGGTCGTTGAGTTTGATCAGGGAGCTGCAGAAACTCGTCAGCAGTGATTCAAGCGAGTCCTCTTTCGGTTGTTTGCGGAAAAAGTCGTGCGGATCAGGCCAGTCCGCGATGATTGCAAGGGCCAGTGCAATACTGTCGGCCCGCACCGATTCTCTGCCGGCATCACGGGATGTCGCCAGCGCGTCCACCAACTCATTCAAAGCTGGTACGCTGGTCTCAAACCCCGCCTCGGCCAGAACGGTGTGCTGCCGGGCCTTCGGCCACAGCACAAAAGCTGTCCGGTGATACCATCGATCCAGCATGTTGCCAGTATTGCCCGTGTAGCCTTCGTATTCTTCCGACGTTGGTTTCCATTCCTCAAGGGGAATCTGTGAAATGATTGCGCTGACCTGCAGCGAAATGCTCTGCCACGGTTTTTTCACGCCGTCAAAGGTGGTCAATTGTGTTCCCAGCAGTTCGTCTTCATGAGTTGCGCCGATTCGGAGTTTTTGTTTTTTTAACGGTTTGGGTGACCACCCCCAGTCGTCTTCATCCCGACGCGATTTGCTCTCGTTGTAAGCTTCCTGCAGCAGGTGACGGCTGATGTGCGCAAGGTGAATTTCACAGTCCGCGGCTGCGGCTGTGGGCAGGACCAGGTCAGCCAGTGCTCGATCGTTCCCTTTGAGCAGTTCGCCGGACAGGCTGCGTTCGGAATACTGGTGTTCCAGTGCCAGCACCAGTGGTGTGGCAGGGGCGGCAGTGAACCACGCGCGAACTGCCGCCAGGAGCGGGGCGATGTCAGTCACAGTGCTTCGGGGTTTGGGGCTGGCGGGGGCTGTCGTTCGCAGGATCAGGTTGTAACACAGGCAGACACGCACTCCGCTGGACAACCTGCTCACTTCATGTTCACAGTCCGCGTAGAACGCCGCGTAGCTGATACCTTGTCCGCTGGCCGCTTCCGGGAATTGAAACTTCTGTACTCGGGATTGAGTCTGGCGAACGGTCAGTTCGCCGCCGGCGAAGGGATTGGGCAGCACGATAATCAGGCTGGCCACCATGCCATCGTGTTTTTCACTGTCGCGATGTGGCTTGAAGAAACCGCCGCGGCGGTACACCAGCAGTTTGTAGAGCTCTGCATGGAGTTCGCCGGGAGGGAGTCCCAGTTTATCGGAGACCTGGGCAACCACTGCGGCAACCTGTGCATTCCATTCGTCACTGATCTGAAATCGATCCGGGGACAGTTCGAAGGTCTTGCGGACTTTCGTGTCCACCAGCGTCTCTGTCCCCTTGCCAAATGGCGCCTGCTCGCATTGCGACACCAGGGCTTCAACCACCTTTGGTTTGAGCGGAAAATTCAGTGGTCCTGCCTGATCAACACTGATCGCGGGCGGCATCCCTGAAATGGTTCCGCCGCAGCAAAAATCTGCGGCGCCGATGGAACCGGAAATGGCATCGGTAAGGAGTTGCTGCAGATTCGTTTCGATGGTAATTCTCCGGTGGGGTCAAATTTTTCGCCTGAACTACCGGATCTGCGTGCAAAAAGTCATGTCCCGCAGCGTGAGTCGCAGGAAAATTCCTGCGACTTGCGGCTGATGTGTCCGGCAGCTGTGCGGCTCAGCAGGAGCTTCGCCCTGGGATGGTGAAACGGTGATAAGGACACTGGCAGACAGGACGAGAACATTCCACCCTGCCGGCTCTCAAGAGTCTGCCGGTTCCAGCTTTTCACCTCACGCAAAGGCGCAAAGACGCCAGGATGAAGTGCTGGGAAAGTGAACATTTTGTCCTGACTTTGCGTCTTTGCGCCTTTGCGTGAGACCAACAGTGCTGGCAACGACCCGTCACGGAAGAGATGTCAA
>VFQT010000818.1_pt1 | contig 41995 bp, 45 predicted proteins | sample 3512381 | NCBI WGS metagenome assembly VFQT01 (sample SAMN10412376, study PRJNA504923) | tailings metagenome | isolation source: Relicate 2 Philex TSF3 active mining site | place: Philippines: Tuba, Benguet | collected 2017-08-29 | reverse complement strand
TGTCACGATAGTAGTTGGCACTTTTTTAGGAGGTTTACGCATGGACTGGCGACACAAATCTGCTTGCCGTGACGAGGATCCTGAGTTATTTTTCCCAATTGGTAATACTGGTCCTGCCGTATTCCAAATTGAGGCAGCTAAAAAGGTCTGCCGCTCCTGTGAGGTCATCGAACCTTGCCTTCAATGGGCTTTAGAAACCGGACAAGATTCAGGTGTCTGGGGAGGCTTGAGTGAAGAAGAGCGTAGAGCCATGGGCCATACCGCTCCGGCTGCTTCTATTAACTACTTCTAATTTTTCTTTAAAACAATTGGGGCTAGAACCTCAACTTTTAGCCCAGTTGGGGAATTAGTCGTAACAGTTAATTTCCCACCTAATTCATCCACGATTAATGTACGAACAATTTGTAAACCTAATTGATCGGTACTAAACACATCAAAATCTTTAGCGATGCCAGGACCACCATCTGAAATTGTAATTCTTATTTCGCCGCCACTTTTTTCAACATGTAACTCAACTGGTTCTTTTGTTGGCCTGCCATGTTCTATTGCATTTTGTAAAATTTCTACAACTGCCATCGCCAAAGGTGTTGCGATTTCAGTTGGTAATTCACCAAATGTACCTAATTTATTTATTTCAATTGGATCTTCATTTTCTAAAGCACTTGATGCATCTTTCACTAATGCAACTACTTGGTTTATTACTTCATCAAAAGGTACTACTTCGCCCGGGGTCTTTGAAAGTGCTTCATGAACAACTGCAATTGCACTAACTCTTCTTTGAGCTTCTTCCAGTGATTCTTTGGTATCGATACTTTTCGCTCTTCTTGCTTGCAAGCGAAGAAGTGCAGCTACTGTTTGTAAATTATTTTTAACTCTATGATGAACTTCGCGAATGGTTGCGTCTTTTGTTAGAAGAGCTTTTTCTTTTCTTTTTAAATCTGCTACATCTCTAACAAGTATTAATGCCCCAATTTTTTCATCATTTTTTAATAATGGAACAGATCTCAAGATAACAACTGAATTTGAATTCTCCACTTCAACTTCACCACTTGCGCGACCAGATGAAATTAACATTACTGCTTCATCAACAGGTCCAGGATTATGTTGAATTTTTGCAACTATTTTTGCAAAATCTTGATTAATCAAATCTGTAGCTAAACCAAGCCTTCTGAACGCAGATGAAGCATTTGGACTGGCGTATTCAATAATGCTTTGTTTATTTAACCTAATAATTCCATCACCAACACGGGGCGCTTGACTTGCTTTACTAATTTCTCCTTTAGCAGGAAAAGTCCCTGAAGAGACCATTTGAAATAAATCGTCTGCAGCTTTTAAATAAACTTCTTCTAATCTGCCTCCACGGCCATCTGCGTTTGTGTGCCGAGAAATAACTGCTATGACTCGATCTTCAAAAATTACGGGGATGGCTTCTGTCTTAACCTTTTGATTTTCAGACTCAGTAATTTTTTTTCGAGATGTTAACGCTTTATCCAAATCAATTCTTCGACCAGAAGCTATGAACTCTCCCACTACGTCTTGTGGCACATTTGTCGGACTAGTTGCTGGTCTAATTTGTGCTGAGGCAAAAAAACCCTTGCCATGCCAAGTGGGAATCCATAAAACTAAGTCACTTAAACCTAAATCTGCAAGCAAAGTCCAATCAGCTAATAAAGCTTGAAGATGTTCAATATCTTTATCTTCTAGTTCTGTTTTTTCTTTTACTACGGAAGTCAAAAAGGCCATAACTAAACGTTACCGTGTCTATCGATCAGCCCATTTTTTTTGATGCACTCTATGACTACTTCGCCCACAGCATTGCTTAATTTGTGCGTTAGATTGCCTGCACTAATTACCTCTAAATTTTCTAAATCAGCAACTTGTTGTTCAAGTGTTGTCCTACTTCCAAAATTGTCATCTTCGCCTTGAATGATTATGGTTTTAATGTTTTCTTTCGAAACTTTCACTAATTCATTTACTCTACTTTTCCCACTCAATGAATTTAAGGGAAAAGCTAAACAAATAATTAAATCTGGTTTAGTTAAATGTGACGTTCTGCAAATAACCCGAGCACCTGTGCTTCTCCCGATAAAAATTTTTTTATAGTCAAAATATCTGGCTTCAAGATTTTTAATCACGTCTTCAAATGATTTATCCAATTGGCTAGATGGACTTGCAATCTTTTTCCCAGCAACTAACCATGGCATTTCAATTCCAACAACACTTATCCCGTTATCGTCTAACAAATGAATAGTTGAACTCAAATCTGGAGCGTCTAAACCTTTGCCTGCTCCGTGAGTTATGAATGCAACTATTTTTTTGTAATGGTGATGACTTGTGATACGTGCATTTCCTTGAGAAGTTTCTATAAAAGTTGTGCTCAATTTAAATTGCTTTCATAAGTTGTGGTCCATTATTTCTAGCATTATTTACTTCTACCCCGACTTTAAAATATTCAAAATAACCTTGAGGCGGTAAAACAATTAATTTTCTTATCTCTTCTTTATCTTGAAAAGTTGGATCAAGCCATGCATTCCAATTTTTATCAGGAACAACTACAGGCATTCGGTCATGAATAGTTTCCAATCCTAATTTTGCATCTGTAGTGATTACTGAGAAAGTGGAAAGAATTTCATCTTCTTTATTTGGGTTTTTCCAATGCTCGTAAATACCGGCAACAGCTAATAAAGGTTTGTCTTTAGCTTTTATAAAATATGGCTGTTTTTTTTCTTTTGGATTTTCTGGTCTAAACCATTCATAATATCCATCCATAGGAATTATGCATCGACGTTTAGAGAAAGCACTCTTAAATGAAGGTTTTTCATCAACTGTTTCAAATCTTGCATTAATCATTTTCGCCATCATTGAAATATCTTTGGCCCAAGATGGCACAATTCCCCAAGTCATAATCTTAAGAATTCTTTCTTCTTCTTCATTTTGAGTAACTACATAAGAATTTGATGTTGGTGAAATATTGTAATTTGGTTCCAAAATATTTTCTGGAAGTTTTTTAATATTGAAAACTTCCGTAAGAGTCCCAGTATCTCTATTAGCCGCATATCTTCCACACATAACAAGTGAATATTACGTGTTAGAGGTATTCTTGGAATCAATGAGTATGAAAAATGAGCATAATTGGCATGCCCCAACTATAGATTTTCCTGTTAATTCAACTTTAGAAATTCCCGGTTCAAAATCTGCAACAAATAGAGCCTTTGTATTAGCGGCGCTTGGTAATAAAAAAACTTCAATTTTTAATCCACTTTTTGCTAGAGATACCAATCTTATGCTTGATGCTTTAGAAAAATTAGGATGCAAAATTATTAAGCAGAGCAATTTGGTTGAAATATTTCCTATGCCAAATTCACACTCAGAAATATCTATCGATGTGGGCCTTGCTGGCACAGTTATGAGATTCGTGCCGCCGGTTTCGGCATTGGCACAAGGTACAACTCATTTTGACGGAGATGAACGCGCACGCAAACGTCCAATGAAGACTTTAGTTGAATCATTGAAGAAACTGAATATTAATGTAATGGACAATAATTCTGGGAATTTACCATTTTCTATTAACTCAACCGGTCATATTGACGGAGGAGTATTAGAAATTGATGCTTCAGAATCTAGTCAATTTATAAGTGCATTAATGCTCGTAGGAGCAAGATTTCAAAATGGACTTGTTATAAAACATGTAGGTAAAAACCTTCCAAGCTTGCCGCACATTGAAATGACAATTGAGATGTTAAAACAAGTCGGAGTAGAGACGATTCAAATTGATGACACGACTTGGAAAATTAGTCACCAAGAAATCGGATCAAAAGATTGGCGAATTGAACCAGATTTATCTAACGCTGGTCCATTTTTGGCTGCAGCCATGGTCACTAATGGTCAAATCGAAATTAAAGATTGGCCGCAAAAAACTACTCAAGCAGGAAATGCTTGGATTGAAATTCTTTCGTTAATGGGCGCAAAAGTGCAACTTAACTCAAACGGTTTGTTGTTAAAGAATGATTATGAGATTTCAGGTATTAAATATGATTTAAATAATGTTGGTGAACTTACTCCAGTACTTGTAGCCATATCTTTATTTGCTAATTCAAAATCTGAATTCACAGGTATCGCACACCTAAGAGGGCATGAAACAGATCGATTAGCAGCACTTGTTCAAAATATTTCAAATATCGGCGGCAAAGCAGAAGAAACGAAAGATGGATTGATTATTTATCCAACTAAATTGCATGGTGGATTATGGAAATCATTTGATGATCACCGGATGGCAACAGCTGGTGCTGTAATTGGTTTAAAAGTGAAAGATATTTTTGTAGATGACATTTCAACAACTTCAAAGACTTTGCCGAATTTTGAGAACATGTGGAAACAAATGGTGAATTTGTGAGTAAGTTCCAAGACTTTGACGAAGATGATATTCGCCAAAGACCTGGAAAACACAAATCGCGCCCTCGTACGAAAGATAGACCAAATCACAAAAATTCCTTAACTGGAAAAGTAATCACAGTTGATAGAGGTAGATTTACGGTTTATTTAAATGAATTAAGAAAATCAATTTATGCAGTTAAGGCTAGAGATCTTGGTCGAAAAGGAGTCGTTGTAGGAGATTTTGTTGATGTTGTAGGTGTCGATATTAATAACCCTGAAAATATGGCCAGAATTATTAAAGTAAATGAAAGAAAAAATACGTTATCAAAAAGTAGCGATGATTCTGATTCCAGCGAAAAAATTTTAGTTTCAAATGTTGACTGTGTCGCAATTGTTGCTTCAACAACGAATCCTGAACCAAATACGAGATTAATTGATAGAACAATAGTAGCTGCACAACTTGCTGGAGCAGAACCATTTATTGTTGCAACAAAAACTGATTTAAAGAATGAATCAGAGTTATTAGATTTTTATTCAAATCTAAGTATTGAAGTTATTCCAACAAGCAAAACTTCAAATTTAGATGAAATTTTGAATAAAATTCAAAACAAAACTACAGTATTTATTGGTCCTTCTGGAGTTGGTAAATCTTCTTTAGTAAATCGAATTATTCCTCAAGCCAATCGAAGAACTGGTGATGTGAATGAAGTAACGGGAAGAGGTAAACACACTTCCACCTCTGCTTATGCACTTTCTTTAAATGATTCAACTTGGATCATCGATACACCAGGAATTCGTACCTTTGGCTTGGCCCATGTTGGTGTGGAGCAAATAATTTCTGGATTTCCAGAATTAATTGATTTTTCACTTAAGTGTCAAAAAAACTGTAGTCACCTGGAACCTTCTTGCGAAATTGAAAAAAGTTGTGCTGGAAATCAACAATTGTTGAACAGATTAGATTCTATGAGAAGACTACTTTTATCAATTGAACAAAACTTAGATTAGGATATTTTTATGAGCCAAAAAGATTTAGATTTTTGCCAGAAACTTGCTGATTTAGCCGATGAAATTTCAATGGCTCGGTTTGGTGCACTTGATCTTAAAATTGAAACTAAACCTGATCTGACTCCAGTAAGTGATGCTGACAAAAAAGTTGAAGAAGAATTAAGAAAACTCATTCTTGACTATTCATCAACCGATTCAATAGTTGGTGAAGAATTTGGAGTTGAGGGAAATAGTAATCGTGAGTGGATTTTAGATCCAATTGATGGAACAAAAAACTTTGTTCGTGGCGTACCATTTTGGGGAACTCTTATTGCCTTAAAAATTGATAATAAAGTTCAAGTTGGCATGGTCTCAGCTCCGGCACTTGGCAGAAGATGGTTTGGTGCTCTTGGTCTTGGTTCATATTTACGAACGAATACTAATAATTTTAAGAAAGAAAGAAAACTTGAAGTTTCAAAAATTTCAAAAATTGAAGATGCTTACTTTGGTTATTCAAGTCAAGAAAGATGGGCAAAAAGACACCAAGAAGAAAACTTTGAGAAATTGCTCAAAAAAGTTTGGCGCGCTAGAGGATTTGGTGACTTTATTATTCACATGATGGTCGCTGAAGGTGCTCTTGATTTTTCAATGGAACCAAAATTAGCTATCTGGGACATGGCTGCACTAATTCCGATTATTACTGAAGCGGGCGGCACAACTACGTCTTTAGAAGGTGGAGATCCACTCGTTGATTTAAGTCTTGTAACTTCAAATGGATTATTACATCAAGAAGTATTAAAAAATATCAATTAGTTTCTTCTAGAAATATGCATTGGTAATCCCCCAGCTGGTCTAACCATAACTAAAGCTCTTGGAAAAGGCTCACCCGTTGCAGGTGTTAGATTCCATTTTTGCGCGATTCTTGCAATCATTAAAACACTTTCCAGCAATGCAAAATCTTTTCCTATACACATTCTTGGTCCAATTCCAAATGGTAAATATGTTCCCTTTTCTGGTGTTGGAGCAGATGGTAAAAATCTGTCAGGATTAAACTTCTCTGCATCTTGCCAAGCTTCAGGATGTCTATGAGTAGTCCAAGGGGAAATAATAATTACTGAATTCTTAGGAATTTCATATCCACCAAGTACATCTTCTTCAATAGATCTTCTACTAACTACCCAACCTGGTGGAAATACCCTTAATGCTTCATCAACTACTGCTTTTGTAAAAGTTAAATTTTCAACATCATTAACACTAGGAGCTCTTCCATTTAAAAATTCATCAACTTCGGATTGAACTTTTTTCTGGACTTCTGGGTGCGAACCTAATAACCACCAAGTCCAAGTTAAAGAACTCGCTACAGTTTCATGCCCTGCAACTATAAAAGTAACTATTTGGTCTCTTAATTCTTTACTGTTAAGAGCACCTTCTTCATCATGAGCAGCAAGTAATAAATCCAACATATCAATTTCTCGATCAATTCCGGGTTTCCCTGTTATTTTTTTTCTTTCTTCAAGAATTCTTTCCACCGCTGAATTTAATTGTTTTAATGCTTTCGCTAACTTTCGATTATTTCTCGTTGGAATCCATTTTGGAAAAGTAATTGGAGTTCTTGCTCGTGCCACAATAATGTCCAAAGCGTCTAATGTAGCTTGAGCTGTTTTCTCTACATCTCCTGCCAAATCTGTACCAAATAATGATCTACCCACAATTTCTAGTGCAGCATGCATCATGTCATCATCAACATCAATTATGGAATTATCACTTAATTTATTCCATTTTTCTAATAATCGATCCGTTACTAAAACAGTATCTGGACCAACTCTCAAAATTGCTTCATGATGAAATGCAGGTTGAATTAGTTTTCTTTGTCTTTTCCAACTTGGTGTATCTGCTGCGAGTAATCCATCACCAGTAACTAAAGCTAAATTTTCATATTGAATAGTTTTTTTTCCATAATTTCTAGCATTAACTCGCATTACTCGATCTACATCCTGAGGATGTGAAACTAAATACACAGGCAGAATTGGTAAGGGAAATTGAACAACATTTCCATATTTTTTTCTCATGTTAACCAAAAACCCTGCAGGATCTTTTCTTGCCTTTAATAAGTATGAAAACATTTTCCTTGTGGAAGGACCTGGAGCTGTTAAAAATATTTTTCCAAGTTTCTTTTTTTCAAAAACCACTTTGTTTTGCTCCATATTCCCACTCTAGGCTCAAACTAAATCAAATAAAAAAGAAGACCAGTGTGATTTTCACCGGTCTTCTGTATTGGTAGCGGGGACAGGATTTGAACCTATGACCTCTGGGTTATGAGCCCAGCGAGCTACCGAGCTGCTCCACCCCGCGTCGTATCTTCTAATGCTAATGCAAAGCAGTTCTATGAACTAATTCAAGTTAACTTTTGATGAAAAATTAGCAGGCGTTACTTCAACATTTGCTTCTGGTTCATTCACTAAATTTAAACGACGTTGCGCATCTAGTGCTCGATCAAGAGCATCCTCTAAATCTTTTTGCGCGTTTCCATAAGCTGTGAAATCACCATTTGCTAATGCTTGTTTACCATCACTAATTGCTTTTTGCATGTCACTAATTGCATTCGCTAAATCAAGTGCAGGATCACCAGTTGGTGCGGGAACATTTGGTTGTGGAGTTTCTTTTGTTCCATCTTCGGATGTTTCAGGCGCTTTAGTTGTTGTTTCTCCAAATAATGCGTTGATGGCATTTTGAATATTGTCTTCAAATACAACTTTTTGACCAAAAGATGCTAGTACTTTTCTTAGTAATGGATAACTTTCACCAGCTGTAGCTCTTACATAAACCGGTTCTACATATAAAAGTCCTCCACCAATTGGAAGTGATAACAGATTTCCTAGTTCAACATCAGAACCACCTCTTCTTAACAAAGAAAGCAGTGCTCCAACATCTGGATCTGATTCAAAATTATTTTGAACTTGAGTAGGACCAGGAATTGTTGTGTTACGTGGTAATTGTAAAACTCTGATTTTTCCATAATCTTTATTTGGATCACTGGAAACTGACATAAATGATGCCAAAGTCTGTCTTCTGGTTGGGGCAAAAGTTGTAGTTAATGAAAATATTGGTTTTTCATCTCCTGGCATCTGTAATTGCAAGTAGTAAGGAGGTTGTGCACCTTGAACTCCAGGTCTGGTTGGATCATTTGGAATTATCCAAAAATCTTGTCCACCATAAAAAGCTAACGCATCTTTAACGTGATATTTACTTAAGATTTCTCTTTGAATTTTAAATAAATCTTCTGGATATCTAACGTGGTTAACTACTTCAATTGGCATTGCGCTTTTTGGTTTAACAATATTAGGGAAAGCACTTGCCCATGATTTTAAAATCGGATCAGTTTCATCCCAGGCATAAATAGTTACTGTTCCGTTGTAAGCATCCACTGTTGCTTTAACTGAATTTCGAATGTAATTGATTTGTCTGGCAGCTTGAGCTCTTAATGCTGTTGAAGTTTGATTTACTGAATCAGCTGTAGCCGTATCTAAACTGGTTCTAGTTGCATAAGGATAAGAATTGGTTGACGTGTAACCATCTAATAGCCAGAGAATTTTTCCATCAATAACTGCAGGATAAGGATCTCCATCTAAAGTTAACCATGGTGCAACTCTTTGAACTCTTTCTGCTGGATCTCGGTAATACAAAATTTTTGAATCATTATTAACTAAATTTGAAAGTAAAATATTTATCTCTTGATACTTCAATGCATAAAGTGCTTTGTTAAAGAAATTTCCAATTGGTACTCCACCATTTCCAGAGTAAGTATTGTTTCTTTGTCCGTTTGGACTGGTGTCGTCTGGATAGTCTAATTCGCGAGGTTCACTGCCTTGTGCCCCACCAACAATTGAATATAGAGGTGAATTTTCTCCGAAGTAAATTCTTGGTTGCTCAATTTTTAAATCACCTTTTGTTGGTATGTCTGAAGTAGTAAATTGCGGTTGGCCATCTACGTTTACAGAATTATCTTTTGCACTCACAACTCCGAATCCATGTGTATAAACAAGATGTGAATTTATCCAATTTCTTTGTGCACTTGGAATTCCTGCCAAATTAATTTCTCGCGCTGCAATCACGGTTCCTTGTTTATCACCATTCACGTCGTAGCGATCAATATCTAAAGTGTCTGGGAAAGAATAGAAACCTCTAATTTGTTGTAACTGGTTAAAAGTTGGAGATAAAAGAGCAGGATCCATTAACCTAATTTTTTCAATAGTTCCTAACTCTTTATTTATTTCTTCTTTATTAGGTTCAGTACTTGCTGGGTAGTCAATTATTTCAACTCCAGATAGACCATATGCAGATCTCGTAGATTCAATTGCTCTTTGAATATATGGAGCTTCTCTATCTGCTTCGCTTGGTCTTACAACAAATTGTTGAATAACTGCCGGATAAACGCCACCTATGAGAACGCCTGTGACTAATAGTGCACCAATTCCAATATTTGGGACAAACCATTTTCTTCGAAATGCATTTATTAAGAAAAGGATTGCCACAATTAGGGATAAATACATCATTAAATTCTTTGCAGGAAGAACCGCATTTACATCTACGTATTTCAAACCAACCAACAAAGTATCTTGCTTTAATGCAAGTCCATATCTGTCTAACCAATATGCATATGCTTTCATAACAAAAAGCAGTGCAACCAAAATAGAAATTTGAGATTGAGCGAACTTTGTTGCTTTTTGTGTTACTGATTGTAAAGTGATTCCACCATAAATGTAGTGAATAACTCCACTAGCTAATCCTGAAATAATTATTGTCGATATGCCATAAGTAACTAAGCTTCTTAATAACGGATAATCAAAAACGTAAAAACTTAAATCCAAACCAAAATGTGGATCCTTTGTTCCAAATTCAGTTGAGTTAAGCCATTGAAACCAATTTCTCCATTCAGCAGATGCAGATGCTCCGGCTAAGAATCCTAAAAGAATTGGTCCAATAGTAAAAACAGTTCTTCTTATTGGATCTAAAGCTTCTCTATACCTTTGTAATGACAACTGATCTGCAGTAACAGTCGCATACATTGGACGATATTTATATGCAAGATAAACATTAAGCCAAATTACAAAACCAGTAAGTGCAGCAAAAACTACAAATAAACCAATTCGCCAAGCAATTACTGATAAATAAACTTGAGACGCATTTACGGATTTATACCAAAGCCAATCAGTGTAATAACCAGAAATTGAAAGCAAAGCTATGAATAACGCACCTAATGAGATTAATAAATAAGAACTTTTGCCTCTTGGCCTATTAAAGGTGAAATCGGGACGCGAAAAAGTCATATTTCGACAATACGAAATGAGAGTTCATTCGTCCAATCGGGGTTAATTTCCCTCATAAAAATTGGGTCAATTTTTAGTAATTTCGCAATTTGGCAAACCAGAGACGTCTGACCGACTTGTATAAGTATTAATCGCTTCAATCGCTTCTTTTAAATTTGAAACTGCAACCACTGGCATTTCTTTAAAATTCTTTGAAAGTAGTTCGTCGCAATTTTCTTTAGGTACCAAAAATAATTGGCTACCACCTTGAACAGCCCCTTCAAGTTTTTGTCTTACTCCACCAATTGGCCCAACTTGACCTAAATAATTAATAGTTCCAGTTCCAGCAATATTAAAGCCTTTTGTTAAATCTTCTGGCGTTAATTCATCAACTATCCCTAAAGAAAGCATTAATCCAGCACTCGGTCCACCAACTTCTGAAATACCAAAATTAAATTTGTATGGTGGATCAATTCCTGGACCAATTGAAATTCCAATAGATGCTTTTGTTTTATCAGTTTTCAACTCTTGGGCTATGAGGTCAACTTCTTTTTCAACTGTTTGTCTGATCAATTTTATTTTAATTACATCATTTGGTTTATTTTCCTGAACAAACTTCACCACATCATTTGCAGACTGAACAGATTTTCCATTCACACTCACTACAACATCTCCAGGTTCAATTTTTCCATCACTTGGAGAATCAACTACCACGCTATCGACTACCACTTTTATTGGTACTGGAATATTTAAATAAGTTAATGCAGCTGCGATTGCGTCAGATTGTGAATTAGAAAATGCTTTTTCATTTCTTTGTTTAATAATTTCTGGATCTTCATTTTCAGGATATAAATCTGCAGCAGGAACAACAGCTTCGGTTGGATCAATCCATGAAGAGATTGCATCGATTAACACCAGACGACCAAACGGACCACCTGTTTCTGAAACTGTAGTGAAATTTAATTCACCTTTAGATTCATAAGTTTTAGTGCCAATAATGGTTATTACATCTTTATCTTTTTCAGTTCCTATGGTGTTAAAAAGTGGACCTGGTGCGATTCTGATAAATGGAACCGGGATTAATAAAAGTAAAGAGATTAATGCAATCAGAATAATTTGAAAACTGAATCTTTTCTTTTGATTCACTTGTTTTTCTTTTTTGGCTTGGGAAGTGGTCTATTCATAGCATTTCTAAATTCTGTTAATCCTGACATGCCTTTATGGGCATTAGCCGGTCTAGATGGTCGATATTTAATCGCCAAAACGATAGTTGTCACTAAACCGACGAATACTGGAATTAGTAACCATAAAAGTACCTGCATAGTTCAACATTACGACCTGTCGCGAGATAATTGATTAAGTAGTTAACTATTTATATTGTGAGGTTTCCAATAGATCCGTCAGAAATAGGAAAAATACTTAGCCAACTTGGCCAAATGCTGCAAAACTCTGGCAATGCGCCAGTGGGTTGGGAAGCAGCAATAAACATGGCGCGATCAAATGTAGTTCAAGCTGGAGATCCAAGTGTTAGTGAATCTGAAAAAAAAGAAGTTATTAACAATATTGAAATGGCTCAAAATTGGTTAGACACAGTTTGTAGTTTTTCAGCAAAATCAACTACAGCGAATGCTTGGTGTAGGAGTGAATGGATTCAAGCAACTGTTCCGACTTGGAAGAAAATTGTCGAACCTGTTGCTCAAAGAGTCCAAGGAAGTATGGCAAATGTTTTACCAAATATTCCTGGAATGGATGAAACACAACAAGCAATGCTGAAACCATTACTTGATTCATTAAAACCTATGTCTGCCGCAATGTTTTCAATGCAAGTTAGTAATGGGTTATCTGCACTTTCAAGTGAAGTTTTATGTTTAACTGATATTGGATTGCCATTAGGCGATACATCGATTCCTTCTCTCTTACCAAGAAACATCAAAGAATTTTCAAAAGGACTATCAGTTCCAGAATCAGATTTTTTTGTTTATATAGCTTTGAGAGAAGCTGCAGCCAGTAGATTATTTTCAACAGCAACATGGTTAACTCCTACTTTATTAAACGCTGTTGAGGAATATTCGTCACAAATAAATGTGAGCAGTAATAAAGTAAATGATTTAATGTCTCAGATTGATCCTGGAAATCCTGAATCAATTCAAGAAATTATCTCCCAAGGTTTATTTGAACCAGAACTAAATGAATCCCAAATTGCTGCATTAAAAAGAACCGAACGATTGCTTGCTTTAATCGAAGGCTGGATTTTAGAAGTAGTAAACAAAGCAAGTTCGAATCGATTACCAAGTTTAAATTTGATTCAAGAAGCCATGAACAGAAGACGTGCAGAAGGTGGACCAGCTGAAAAAACTTTTGGAGCACTTATTGGTTTGGAATTGCGACCTAAATTAATGAGAGAAGCATTTACTTTTTGGGCCAAACAAACTGAAACCAATGGAATAGAACAAAGAGATAATTTATGGAATCATCCAGATTTGTTACCAAGCATTGAAGATTTACAAAATCCAGAATTTTTCAATAATATTCAAAAACCCTTAGATATTTCTTCTTTAGATTCTATAGGTGAAGCACCTAAGGAGTCAGATGACCAAAATGATGATGGCAACTCATCTAATGCATCTAAATAGCCTTCAGCTCTTTCTTTAAACTCATATGTTTTCATAAATGCTTCAAATTCTTTTCCATGATCATTAACGATTAAATGAACTAATTCATGTAGTAGTACATAATCCAGAACATATTGAGGCATACCTTTAAGTCGTGAAGTGATTCTTATTTCAGAATGTATTGGAGTACAAATACCCCAAGTTGAAGTTAAACGAGAAGACCATGTGACAGTTTTTGCATCAGCTTGTGAAAATAAATATTTTGCCGAAAGTTCTTTGCTTCTTTCAAAAAGTTCCGAATCAGAAAGGTGTGCTCTAGGATCTTTTTTATCGATTCTGTTAATTAAATCTTTCGCCAATTCTTCTATCTCTTTCAAACTCATTCGAAATGGAACATTAAGAATTGTTTTATTTCCTTCGCGAGCAGCAGAAATTGTCCTTTTCCTTTTACGAGATCTTCTAATTTCAACATGGTCTGGAAGGTTGAGGACTTTTTTCATGAAAATAACGCTAATTGGTAAAACTATTTTTTATCCACAAACACACATAAATAAAAGTGCAGTTCAAAGGCATATTTTGATCAAAATTGCCTCATCTTTCACATCAATATCCCCAATTTATTCACCTTTTTATGCACAAAATCAACAGGTAATCCACATGTTCATCTACAACCACATTTGACGCTCAATAAGAATCTGCATAAATTCATTAATACTGACACCGCTGGGATAACTTCTTCTAAAGTTTTGTGTATCTGGGGAAAGTGCATAGAGCTTAATTAAAAAGATGTGGCCCAGCGGTTTCAATTTTCTTAGCCCACATCATCCTTAATCTCCTGGGACACCAAATACCCACTTGTGAGGGTTTTGCGCTCAAAATTACGGCGTGGCACGCTCAAAAGTGCCTCATAAGCACGCTTATGCGCTTAGGGTTAAAGGGTGAGGGAATTTCATCCCCCACGTTCGCAAGGAGGATTTACATGGCCGGAGAGTCATACACAGGCGAAGCGTACTGCGTGAAGTGCAAAGCCAAGCGCCAGTTCACTGGAGAAGTTCATGAAACCAATGGCCGCCGCATGGCCAAAGGTATTTGCCCAACCTGCGGCACAAAAGTGACCCGCATCCTTGGCAAAGCCTAAAGACAGTTCACGTCTTCATTGCCCTTGAGTCGAAAGATTCAAGGGCAATTTGCTTTTATGCAGCCAACCATTTACATTCACAATTTTGACTTTGTTTAATTTGTTTAAATGTAATTCCCGGTCCAATTGGATCTAATTCACAAATAACGTTTGAAAAAATAGGATTCTGTTTCTCTAGTTCTTTTGACAAGAAAGAAATAGCAGATGTTGCAACCAGTGAACTAGCTAAAGTTGTTAAAGCAGGATTGTTATCTATTGGTCTAGTTCTCATTTTATTGAAATTAAAAAGGGAAAGTTTATTCTTGATTTTTGCTAATTGTTGACACTTAAGACAAATTCTATTATCAGGAATAATAAATGGGCCAATATGAATAAAGTCATTTGTTTTTCTAATATATAAATGTGGGATTTGTTTAATCAATAACTCATTAAAATCCAACTCTTTTAATTCTTCACAAATAATTATTAAATCTGGATTTCTCTTTCCATCCGGTTTATCTAATTTAGTGTCAAAAACCCCAAGTGAATCTTTAATTGATTTTGAAAGAGATGTTCCAATATCTTTTGCTCTTGGGCTAAAAACGTTAACGTCTGCAAGGGATACGGACTGGGTGTTTTTAATCAGATTTTCTAAGACAATTCTTCCTACTCCATTAGCCGCTAAAAGGTGGGATATTTGAAAAACTAAATTATTTTCTCCTTTTATTAAAACATAGCTTTGTTTAAGATTTTCATATTTTTTATACAGACTTGTTTGATTAATAAAAACTTTATGATGAATCATAATTATTAATGCCTCATTGATGTCATTATGAATTCTTTCATCAATACCTAAACTTTTTAATATCTCTGGAAGATACTTAATTCCATCGACTTCTGTGTAAATATCTTTAATCTCAAGTGGAAGGTCTGTTATTTGAAAAGAGTTTCCCACTGAGTCACTAACTTGGACAGTAGTGTTGCTTAACCAGATTATGTCCAATTCTGGATTTATCATCAGACGCATAGTTCCCCTAAAATTTAGTTTTAGGTATTAGAACATTTTTTAGATTTTGATAATTTATTTATCCACAATATTTAAGTTATCCACAACTGTAAGTTTTTCTTCATTGGGTTCGACTTGAGCCAAAATAGTGCATAAATTGTCAAAATATTTATTAAATTTGTCTTGATCGACTCCAGGAATTTTCAAAAAATAATCTTCAGGCTGTGCTTCGAAAATACCCTCAACAAATGCTTCTAATGCCGCATTACTTAAAACTAAGAATTCAGGTAAAACTTCTTGTAAGGAAATTTCTTTGCGCCAATTCAGAGCAGATGCCAAGTATTCTGGTGGAAGAGTTGAAGGACAATTTTTACATCTCTGCAGAATTACTTCTGACCCTGAAACTAAAGGTTTATCACAATTTTTACATTTCAATAAACTTTTTTGTGAAACTTTTGAAATTTTAGGGATTGAATAATTTGTAGTATCTAAAACGTTTAAATCTTTTTGTTTATTATTTGAAATGAATCTAGAAATAATTCTGTTTTTTCCATCCTGATCTCTACTTTTTGACCAAGAGATAAATAATCTATACTTAGCTCTTGTGACAGCTACATAAAATAGTCTTAATTCTTCAAGAATTTCTTCATCAGAATCTGCTTGTACAAATGGAATCAAGTCGTCACTTGCTCCAATTATAAATAAATTATTCCATTCAAGTCCTTTAGTGGCATGAATACTTGCAAGGGTTATTTTTTCTTCTAATCTTGTTCTTAAACTATATTGTTCAGAAGTTTGTATTAGATAATTAAGATTGTTTTCCTCTAACTTCACAGCAATTTTCTCTAATTGGGAATTAATCCTGGAAAGTACAGCAATTTCCTTTAAATTGACACCTTTTTCAACTAATTTTATGATTTCGTCAACAACTGATTTGGCCTCTTCGTCATCATTTTGATATGAATTTACTTGAACTTTTTCAACATTTTCCCTAATTGAAAATAATTGGTCAATATTAGAACGGGTGTTAGGCATTTGTGCTAATAAATTATTTGCAAATTCAACTACCTCTTTACTTGAACGATAATTTCTATTCAATTTAAATACTGAAGACTGAGGAAATTTCAACGTAAAATTTTGTAAATATTCATTTTTTGCTCCAGCAAATGAATAAATAGTCTGACAAACGTCTCCTACTACACAAATATTGTCATTTTCGCCTAACCATAAATCAAGCAAATCTTGTTGCAGAGGATTTACGTCTTGATATTCATCGACGCTAAACCACTCATATGTTCTATGGACTTCAGCTAACAAATCTGGTCGATCTTCAAATATTGCTACCAGCAGCATTAATACATCTTCAAAATCTATTAAATTATTTTTATCTAAATACTCAATATATTTTTGATATGCGTGGGCGTAATCTAAATTTGATAATGAATCAGGATCTAATCGATTTGTTTTTGCATTTTCGATAATTGACACTATTTCGCGATTTCTATTTTTAAATTCTGGGACTGCAAGATTCAAGACTTTATATTTATTTTCTACAATCACCGGCATTTGCCCACCAATTGCGTCTGGCCAAAAATACTTTAATTGTCTTAAAGCAGCAGAGTGGAAAGTTCTAGTTGCAACATTTCTAATTCCCATTGAACTTAAACGCAAAGCCATTTCATCAGCAGCACGCATTGTAAAAGATAAAGCTAAGACTTTTTCTGGATCATAAACATTTGTTAAAACTCCGTTAGCAATTCGATGAGTTAATGCTCGAGTTTTCCCACTTCCAGCACCTGCATAAATTACAACTGGACCATTTAAAGTATTTACGATTGCTTGTTGAGCATCATCTAACTCTTCAAAAAATAAATTTTTGCTAGGCATTTAAAGTCCTAGCTTTTCCTTTACTTGAATTAGAGAAGGATTAGTTACAGCAGTTCCATCTTCATATACAACGGTTGGAACTGTTCTGTTTCCCCCATTTACTTTTTCTACCAAAATTGCTGCATTTTCATCTTGTTCGATATCGACTTCATCAAATTCAATATTTTCTCGTTTTAGTTGTGCTTTTAGTCTTTGACAATATCCACACCACTGAGTGGAATACATTGTTAATTTAGCCATAGATATATCCTTTCATACCTTTTAACTCCACAAATTTCCCCTACTTTAAATCTAATTTTTTGAACTTAAAGACCTCGTCATCGACTTCAAAAGGGTTAAGTTCTGGTTTAAATTCCATACTTGGCACGTACACAAAACCTGCTTTTAGATTGTTTGGATTTGTGCCATGATGTTTCCACCAAGCGTGTCTATACCAACCAAGTTGTAAATTATCAGATTTATCAACCAGCCCTGTTTTCCAATCGATTAGTAAAATATTTTCTCCGTCTTTAAAAACAGCGTCTATTCTTCCGCGCATAGATCTTCCTTCGATGGAAATTTCAAACGGCCATTCTAATTCCATGGGTTCAAGTTTTGCCCATTTGGAATTCATAAAAGCATTTTTCATTTCTTCAAGAGTTTGATCATCGATATAACTTTGATCTGCTGAACCTTCTATGTCTAAGGCATCAAAAAGAGCAGGTTTTGAAAAATATTTTTCTACCCAGTAATGAAATTGAGTTCCCCTTCTCGATTGATCAATTGGTTTTTGTGGCATCGGTCTAATGAGATTTTCTGCGAATTCTTTTGAATTTCTGATTAATTTAATAGATTTAGTTACATTTAGATATTCAGGAATCCTAACTTTTTTTACCCTTTGACTTTCATCTTGTAAATTACTTATCAGTAAATCAATTTCTTGATCAAATTCTTTTAATACCTGTAATTGCTCTAGTGAGAGTTTAGATTCATCGACCTCAATAGGATTTAACACTAAATTGGCTAAAGTTTTTCTGGATAATCTTTTTTGAGCATTAAGTGGCTTTGGCCAATCAAAAGTTAAGTTATGTTCACTATTTGGATTCTTCTTTGCAACATCTAAATGCCAGACTAAAAATTCTCCATGCCCGTTATCCAAAACTTCCTTTAATTCTTTTAAAAAAATTGATGGACCTTGTACTTTTTTCTGAGATGGCCCCCACCAATGCCCTGTTGCAACCAATTGAGTTTTTGCTCTTGTCAAAGCAACATACATTAATCTTCTTTCTTCAAGTTCTTGTAAATCTCGACATTTTTCTTCATAGGTTTTAAATTCTTTACTTGATGTTTTAAAATCTTTCGCTAAAACTTCCTTATCTTGACGTATTTCAAATGGGATTAGGCCAGGATTTGTTATCCAAGTTGAACTTTTATTGCTAGGAAAAATTCGTTCAGTTAAAGAAGCTATAAAAACGTAAGGAAACTCTAAACCTTTAGCGCTATGAATAGTCATTAAGGACACACAATTTTTATTATTGAAATTTTCATATTCAAGACCAGAACTTAAGTCTTCAGCATCATCTATAAATTCAATAAATTGTCTAGCAGCAGCATGAGTCGTTGATTCTTGAAATACTTGAGCAATTTTTTGCAGTTGAATTAAAGCCTCGTATCTAGTCTGAGTGGTGAAATCATCTGTACTTAAAATCTCATTTAACAACCCTGTTTTAGTCATTATTCGATATATGAAATCAGAGAGAGGTTCTGTTATATATTTTCTTAAAAACTCTAATTCTTGATCTAATTTAAAGAAAACTTCTTTCGCCCAAGCACTATAAGACAATTCTCCTGGATTTCTTAAGGCATCAGATAAAACGGCGAGTTCGGCTACATCTATTCCAGAAATGGATTCTTTTAAACTTTGCTCAAAGTTTCGATCTGGATTTCTTTTTGTAAAATCTTTAACAAGTAGTTTGGCTTGTTCTGCTAATAACGCTAAATCTCTTGGATTAACTTCAAATCTTGGACCTGACAATATTCGCACTAAAGACGGATTATGTGTTGGATCTTCTAAAATTCTAAGATAAGAAATAACTTCACTAACTTCTGGAACATCTGCTAAATCCTGCTTTCCAGAAAAAGCTGCTGGTATTTCATTTTTGACCAATAAATCATATATAGGTAATAAATCTTTAGTATTTCTGCTTAACACAACAATTTCTTGATAATTTACTTTCTTTTCTTGAATTAATTCTTTTATTTGCTTAACAATTTCTTCAACTTCTTTACTGCTTGTCTCAAATAATCCAATTTTTACGTGGCTATTCTCTTTTTTATCGGCTACTAATGCATCAATTGCATTATGAATGTCTCTTAAACTCTTTGAGATACTATTTGCATGTTCTAAAATTTTGCTACCACTTCGAAAGTTAGAAGTTAAATTGTAAGTTTTTGATTCTTGTCCATTTGCTAAAGGAAAATGTTTTGTAAAATTATCAATATTTGAAACCGATGCGCCTCGCCAGCCATAAATAGCCTGTAAAGGGTCACCTACTGCTGTTACTGGATGTGAATTACCGAAAATTTCAACCAAAATCATGCGTTGAATAACTGAAGTATCCTGGTATTCGTCAAGTAAAACTGCCTTAAAACTATTTCGTAATTCTTCTTTAATGTGTTGATTTTTCTCTACTAATTGATAGACATATCGCATTTGATCAGAGAAATCTATTAATCCTGAATTGATTTTTTGGTCTCTAAATTCTTCAACCAGTTCAACTAATTCAAGTCTTTGTTTCAAAACTTTTTCGAGTTTTTCCAATTCTTGTCTAGGTTTGGTAGCAAGAATTTCTGAGAATAATTTATTAGAGTATTCAATTATTTGCTGTTTTGCTAAATTATGTTCGGACATTTGACTATCAAGTAATACAATTAGTTGGGCTATTCTTCTAGGAGTAGAATCTAAGTGGTTTATTTCTGATTTAGACTTTAGTAAAGTTTGATAGGCAAGAGAAATTCTTGATGTTTCACTAATTAATTGTAAATTAGAATCAATACCAATGCTTAAGCCATAATCTCTTAATATTTGTAATGCAAAAGAATGATATGTAGAAACTGTCGGATCTAATAATTGATTAGTTCTACTCAATTTGCTTTTAATTCTATTTTTTAATTCAAGTGCTGCCTTATTTGTAAAAGTCAGACCTAAAATTTCATTTGGCATAATTTGTTCATTTTCGATTAACCAAATGGCTCTTTCAGCCATAACACTTGTTTTCCCAGTTCCGGCTCCTGCCAGTACCAAAGATGGTTCTAATGCAGATCTAATCGCATGAAGTTGTTCTTTAGTAAAAGGTATTTTCATTCGATAACACCTCTACCTTCTGGAAAAGCTGGACACATCCGTTTAAAGTTGCAATTTCTGCACATAGGATTTGGCGAAGCTTTATATTTTTCATTTTTTATTACATCAATTGCATTTTTTATTGTTTCTTTAATTTTGCTTCTCTCTACATCATAACTTTCTCTTTCTATTACTCCAGATTTATTTTCCAGTCTTAAATACACTAATTCAGCACTTTTATCTATTGTGTTTTCTGGTAGTTCTAATTTAAGGGATTTATTTTGAACCGCTAATCGATAAATTCCAAGTTGAGGGTCATTTCCAGCTTCCTCTTTTGTTAAATTCGTTTTAGAAGTTTTAAAATCAATAATATGAATATTGGATGCATCATCAACATCTGATTCAATTCTATCTATAAATCCACTTACTTGAGCCACAGAATTAAATTCTTCTAAATATAATTCAAAATTAAAATAAACTTCTGCTCCCAATATTTTTTTGTCTTGTCTCTTAAGATGCCAAGACAGAAGATTTTCTAATATTTCTAAAGTGTTTTTGTATTCCCGCTTATTTAACCAATCAGATTCAAAGTCAAGTTGAGACCATACTTTATCTAATTCATTTTTTAGACTTTCAATTGTTGGTTCAATTTCATTATCAGTTAAACCTTGTGCAATAGCATGAATTATTGAGCCAATACTGGCGGAGTTTTGTCTCAGTAATGTTGCTCCAGCCTTTCTTTCTAAATACCATTTCAAACTACAATCTCTTAAAGTAGTTAAACTCGAGGCAGATAATTTTATAAATGATTTTTCTTTGATTATTTCGTAATACTTATCATCACTTGAAAAAGTAGCCCACCAATTAAGAGGATTACTGAACATATTGATTGGTCTATCAAAGACATCTTTGGTGTTGTTGATTCGTTTTATTCTTTGGGCAAGTGCTTTTCTATATTCGCTTGACTCATTTTCGTTTTCAGCAAGCTGCCTTAAATTGGAAACAATCGAATTAAGCGAAAAAGATTTTTTTAAAAATCCACTTATATGCTGAGGCTCTTTATTTTTAATACTAAATAAAAAAGTTGAAGGTTCTGCGTTATTTTCGTAATCATTTTTTACCCCACAGATTAAAAGTCTTTGGGTAGCTCGGTTTTTTGCTACCTCAAATAACCGTATTTCTTCTTCTAATATTTCTTTTTTATTTGGAGCTCTACCAACACTTTGATATTCCAATCTCTCGACTTCTAACAAGGTATTTCTTAGCCGCAAAGACGGCCAAATATCTTCTTGTAAGTCAGGAATAATCACGAATTTAGCCTCTAAACCTTTAACTTTATGCGCAGTAACTATGCGCACCTTTTGATCAATTAAAGATTTTTGTTCAATTGTTTCAGCTTGAAAATTTTGCTTTCCTAAATCATTTATGAAATTTAAAACTCCTCTTGTGCCCAGAGTTCTTTCATCTTCCCTGGAAGCTAAGTCGAACAAGGCTAAGATTGCATCTAAATCTTGGTCTGCTTTTCGGCCTTCCGAGCCAAATAGTAATGAATCTTTTTGTAGATTTACGCTCCACTTTTTTTCAATTTTTTCAATATTGTAAAGTTTTTTATATTTTTGACTAATTTCATTGTTCCAAATTGACCATAAAACTACTTCAACTCTTTTTTTATCAATAATTAAATCTTTAGCAGTATGTAAAATAGCTGCTAATTTTCTAATTCCTTTCGTAGATTCTTGATCATGTCCATAAAGATATTCAAAATCCAAAACTGCTTGATAAATTGCTTGGTCAGAACTTATTTGAGGTTTATCTAATTCTTTCAATTTGTTTCGAATTAATCTTGCAGCTTCTCTTAGCTCAAAAGTTGATGCCTGAATGAGTGGGCCTTTGAGTAAATCTTTAATTATTGCAGGGTTTAGTGGATTAGTTATTCCAATAGCTAATTCTCCTGCAAATGTTAGGCAATCAATTAATACTCTGGCGGCAGGTTGTTTAATAAGGGGTAAATCTTCAGCATCAATATCGATAGGAATTCCAAAAGTACTCAGCGCCCGTTGAATGTTGTTAAGAGAATTTGAAGTTCTTATTATTATTAAAATGTCAGACCATTTATTTAATTTATTCTCAAACTTAAATCTGCTAATTTCGTTTGCCAAAAAATAACTTTGTGAATTATATGTATCAAAAGTTAATAATTCTGGTTCCAGATTTATTTTTATTCTATAATTATATTTTAAATCAATATGATTATTTAATCCATAATCTTTTTCAAATCTATCTATTGCTTTTGCATCTGCTCCTCTAAATTCATATATTCTTTCACTTTTGTCTCCTACACACATTAAAAATTTATCTGGTGAGACCAGTTTTTTTAACAATCGAACTTGTGATGCATCTATATCTTGGTATTCGTCGACATAAAAATGTGAGAAATTTATGTTTAATTCTTTTAAATCTTTTACTTGGTGCAATAATAAATTAACTCTATGAATCAATTCACCGTAATCTGTTGACTCAGACGCATCTAGATTGTCTAAGTACATCTCGGCAAAATGACCCAACGATATCCAATTATCGTTTTCATATTTCTGACCTAGTTCACTTAATTCATCCGGATCCATGCCCAAACTTCGCATTTTTGCTAATAAATTTCTCACTTGCCTTACAAAACCGTTAGTCAGTAACGATGGTTTTAAACTCTCAGGCCAATCTATTGAATTATCTTCAATGGTGCCTCGAATTAATTCTGTGATCATCACTTCTTGCTCTGGACCAGAAAGAAGTCGTAAAGGTGAAAGTGAATAGTTTTCAATTAATAAACCTTGATTCATAGCTGATTGCATTACAGCGTGAGTAAAAGAGTGAAAAGTGGAAACTTGAGGAATTGATTTTTCAAATAATCTTCTAGATAAGTATTTTCTCATTAATCTAACTTGATCTCTGGAAAAACAAAAGATAATAATTTTATCGGCACTAATTCCACTATTTATTTGTTTAATAACATTTTCTGCTAGAACTAAAGTTTTTCCGCTTCCAGAAATTCCTGTGATTAAATTTTTTCCAGCTTTTAAAGAAACTGCTTTTTCTTGTTCTTTATCAAAATAAGGAGTTTGAATGACCTCTAGTGGGGAATTATCGATAGAGACATCCATTAAAACTTCGTTCAACATACTCCTACTTCACCATTTACCTATGACATGTGTCCGATCGGCCAAACTATTCAAGGTAATGGGACGATAGATTCAATGGAATTTTCAAGTAACCAAAGCAAACGGCCAATTGCCAGGCGTCCAAGAGACCTAATAAATTTACTCATTTCGCTGGGCGTAACTATTGCGGTAGTTGGCATTGGCACTTTAGCGGCGAGAACAACTGCGGGGATAGATGAAGATATAACAATTGCCTCAAGGGAACTTCCAAGTTTTGTAATTTTTTTACTTAACACAATTGGGGCAACTGCAATTATTTTTGTTCCTGTAATTGTGTCATTTTCATTAATTACCCGAAATAGAACAAGACAATTAATAGACGCCCTGTTAGCAGCAGGAATTTCTGTTTTATTCTTACTCGCGTTATCAATAATTATTATTCAAAGTAATTCTCCCAGATTAATTCTTGCTTTAACGGGTGGTTTACAAACTCAAGGAGTATCACCACTTGATCCTTTAATTGCTGGTTTAATTTCATTTCTAGTTATTTCAAGAATTTTTGATAGAGGTCGACTTGGATTTATAGCAATAGTCTCTGTTTTTTCTTTAGTCTTTGCTTCATTAATAGCTGGTCAAACAACTATCGTTGCACAAATCGCAAACATTTCACTTGGTTGGTCCGTTGGGTTAGCGGTTCGTTATGTTTTAGGAACTCCTATAAATAGAGCAAGTGAATCTCAAATAAGAGCCGGAATTGAATCGGATGGTCACAAGATTACATCTATGAATTTTTTAATGGAAACAACTGAAGCAAGAATTTTTCAAGTAACTCTTTCTAATGGAAAAAATTTAAATGTTTGGGTTTTCGATTGGGAATTACAGGGTTCTGGAGTAATCAGTTCTTGGTTGCGGGGAATTTTCTTAAAAACTTCTGGCGACTTTCGTGGTATGAGTATTAGACGACGTGTGGAAAGAACAGCTTTATTAGCACATGCTATTTCTGCGGCGGGTGTGCATAATCCAGAAGTAGAAATGGTTCGAGAATTAGAACCAGACTCGATTCTTATTGCTCTAGAAAATATTTCTGGAACTAGTTTTGCAGAATTAGCTAATGGAAAAAAAGAAATAACTGAACTTGAGTTAAAGGAATTCTTGCAAAATATTCAAAAATTACATGATGCTGATATTGTTCATAGAGGTTTATCTGCAGAAAATATTTTTCTTACAAACTCAGACACAATAGCATTAACTGCAGTGCATTCAGGTGCTATTGCAGCAACTGAAGTTCAACAAAGAATTGATTTAGCTGAAGCGCTAGTGACTGTTGCTCGAGTTTCAAGTGTTGAAAAATCAATATATATTGCTCAGCAAGTTTTCAAAACTTCTGAACTTGTATCTGTAATACCAGCATTGCAGACCGTAGCGATGAGTAGGAAAACTAGAAATTATTTAAAAAATAACAAGAAATTATTGCTCGAATTAAGAAAAGGTTTAGGTGCACTTGCTTCTACTTCTTCAATAGCACCAATACAATTTCAAAGAATCAATTTACGCAATGTTTTCCTAGCATTTTTCTCTGTCTTAGCACTTTATTTATTAGTACCGCAATTTAGTCAGGTAAATGTAACTGAATTAATCACTGAAGCGAAATGGCAGTGGGCTGTTATAGCGCTAGTAAGTGCAACTTTGACTTATATTGCCTCAACAACTTTACTTCTTGCTTTCGTTATAGAAAAAGTAAACTGGTTAAAAACTTTGCAAGCTCAATTAGCTGCGTCTTTTGCAACATTAGTGACTCCCCCAACATTAGGTTCGGTAGCAGTAAACATCAGGTTTCTAAACAAATCAGGGGTTTCTGGCGCTTCTTCAGCAACTGCAGTTGGCGTTTCCCAAGTAATTATGTTGTTTGTTCACATAATTTTTCTATTAATAACTGGTGTAATCGCTGGTGCCCAAACTGACCTATCTTTTAGACCTCCTCGTATTACATTATTGATTTTTGTTGTTTTATTTGCATTGATAATAATTGCGTTATCTATCACAAATATTAGAAATTGGTTTCTGGCCAAGATAAAACCAATTATTTCTCAAGTTATTCCAACATTTGCAATAATTTTTCAACAACCAAAAAGGTTATTTATGAGTTTAAGTTCGGCTGCAATATTAAATATTTTCTACATAATTTCTTTTTATGCTTCATTAAAAGCTTTTAATGCGGATGTTTCATTTTTTACAATTGCTTTCGTGTATTTAGCAGGGGCTACCATTGGTCAAGCCGCTCCAACACCAGGTGGAATTGGAGCTGTGGAAGCAACTTTGGTCGCGGGTTTAACTGCAACTGGTGTTCCATCTGCCCTGGCTTTATCTGGCGTTTTGCTTTACCGTATTGCCACTTTTTATTTAAGAGTTTTACCTGGTTGGCTTGCTTTTGTAAATCTTCAGAGAAAAAATCTTATTTAATTTTTCTTTCTCGCATAGCTAGAAATAATGGAAATGTGAAAGCAATTGCAGTAAGAAATGAGCCAAAAATATAAAGCCATATATATTTCATTTTTAATCTTTTACCTTCAAAAAAAATGAAAATACTCGCAGCAGTAGCAACCACGAATAGATCAGTGGTGGCAGAAGAAACAGCGGGTGTGCTTGACCAATCAGCAAAAAAATCTCGACCTTGTTGAATTGCCAAGATGTTGTAATACCAAGTACCAATCAATCCTGCGATACTTAATAATAAATATATTTTTGAGCGTAAATTCCAGTTCTTAAGCATATTCATATTTTGACATCACTTAGATTAGATTAGCCATGGTTTCACATTCAACACACCTCGAAAACGGAATAATTTTATTAAAAAAGACTTGCCCTCATCTAGGTAAATTTGTTGCTATTAGCGATAGATGCAATTTAAAACCTCAAAAGCATTCTGTTAATTCATATTATGAAGCACTCGTTAAATCAATCGTGGCGCAACAAATTTCGACGCAAGCTGCATTGACCATAAGTAGTAGATTAAATAAATTAACAAGAAATAACATAACTCCCAGAGTTATTTTGAACAAAAAAGATAAACAACTAGCTGAAGTTGGTTTATCTAAATCTAAAATAAAAGCAATCAAAGGATTAGCTACTGCTCAACTAGAAAAAGAGATAGATTTAGCAAGTTTAAAAGATGCCAGTGATGATGAAGCAGTAAAAATATTAAGTTCACAATTTGGAATTGGTCGTTGGACAGCGGAAATGTTTTTAATGTTCACTTTAGGTCGATTGAATATTTGGCCAGTTGGTGATTTAGCCGTTCGAAGAGGTTGGCAAGTAAGTCATGGATTAAAAGAGATGCCTAATGAAAAACAACTAGAGCCCTTGGGTAACCCTTTTCATCCATATAGATCTATTGCAGCTTGGTATTGCTGGAGAGTATTAGAACCAAAAGAGCCTTGGTGATTAACTTAAAATTTTTTTTGACCAAAAAGAAATAAAAGGAGTCAAGATAATTGTAGGCGCAATCCAAATTAAGAATTCTGGAATTTGTGTGCCTTGAATTCTTGGAATTAATTGTTGAACCAAAACTGCAGTTATGGTTGCGATAGTGCCACCAAGCATTCTCTGTAAGTGATTTGCAACTCTATATTTTGCTTTATAATTCTCATTTTTTAGTGCACTAAAATCTTCCCACACGAAAATTGTTAGCCCTATTCCAAAAAATATTAAAACCAAACCAATAGTTAGACCATTTAAAATTACTAATAATCCATAACCAAGCAAAATAATAACAATTATTAAACCTAATATTGCTGTCAATTTATCAACTTTATTTAGTATTGGATTTTTAAACCTTGCTCTTCGAATACCTGTCCAAACTAAATACCCGCTAAATAATGCGATAGCAAATAAAAATGGGTTTGGCCTAAGCACTGAAAGTATTAATGCGCCAATTACTACGTAAAGCATTGCCAATGCATAAATTCGTCCAACAAAAATGTGTTTCGAAGAACCTTTTTTAGTCGAAATTGCAAAAAATGCACTTATCAAGGCAAAAGACCCCGCCAATACGTGAGAAATTAGTAAAAATCTAACCATGAGCCGAAGTTAGCACAATTTCTAAAGTAGATTGTGAAATGACATGTTTAATAAAAATGAAATTCAATTAAAAACAACTGAAGAATTCGCACTAATGCGAAAAGCTGGTCGTGTTGTAGCGCTTTGCTTAGAAGAAATCAAAAATCAAATTAGACCTGGAATGTCCACGAAAGATCTAGACAAGATTGCTTTAAAAATTATGGAAAAAGAGAATGCCACTCCTTCATTTTTGGGTTATCACGGATATCCCGCGGTAATTTGTGTTTCGGTAAATGAAGAAGTAGTGCATGGAATTCCTAAAGAAGACAAAATAATTCAAGATGGCGATTTAGTAAGTGTCGATTGTGGAGCAATTGTAGAAGGTTGGCACGGTGATGCAGCTGTAACTATTTGTGTTGGAAACGTTAAACCTGAGCACAGAAAATTAAGTGAGATAACCGAAAAATCACTTCAAGTTGGAATAGAAGCTGCTATGGCTGGAAAAAGAATAGGAGATATCGGTTTTGCAATTGAAAAATATGTTCGATCATTTAGAGATTTAAAAATTGGAATACTTGAAGATTACGTTGGACATGGAATTGGAACACAAATGCATATGCCACCTAGTGTGCCAAATTATGGAAAAGCAGGAACAGGTCCAGAAATAAAAGTTGGCATGGCTTTAGCAATCGAACCAATGTTAGTTTTAGGAAGTAATAAAGTTCATGTGTTAGAAGATGAGTGGACAGTTGTTTCTAGCCACGGTCATTTTGCAAGTCACTGGGAAAATACCATCGCCATCACTGAACATGGCCCAGAAATTTTAACTCGACTTTAATTTTGAAATAATATTTTCACTTACTTTAGAAACGCTTTCCATGCCATCAATTTTTACCACGATTCCTCTTTTTTCAAATTCTTCAAGAAGTGGTGAGGTTTCATTTTTATAAACATCTAGTCTTTTGGCAATGACTTCTTCTGTATCATCGATTCGATTTTGTTCTTTCGCTCGTTTAACTAAGCGATCTATTACGACCTTGGTATCTACTACTAATTCAATGACCTTATCTAATTTTTGATTTTTTTTGGCAAGCAATTGGTCTAAAAATTTAACTTGATCAAGAGTGCGTGGATATCCATCAAGCAAGAATCCATTTACCGTATCTGGCCAAGTTAATCTATCTTCTACTATTCGATTTGTTACTTCATCTGGGACATACAATCCTTGGTCCATATAAGACTTTGCTTCTTTGCCTAATGGCGTTTCTTTTTTTAAATTTTCTCGAAAAATATCTCCTGTGGAGATATGAGTTATCTTAAATTCTTTTGCAATATTTACAGCTTGAGTGCCTTTACCTGCACCAGGTGGACCCATTATTAACAAACGCATGTGATTTACAATGTTGGATTTTGTTTAGTAAAACCTTCATAACTTCTTTGTTGTAGTTGGCTTTCAATTTGCTTCACAGTATCTAATCCAACTCCAACCATAATTAATAAACTTGTACCACCAAATAAAAATCTATTTCCTACCCCAAGAGCTCCAAAAGCGATAAAAGGAATTACGGCAATTATGGTCAAATAAGTTGAACCTGCAGCCATTAATCTTGATAAAACATATTTCAAATAATCTGAGGTTGGTTTTCCAGCACGAATACCGGGGATGAAACCACCATATTTTTTCATGTTATCTGCAACTTCAACAGGATCGAAAGTAATTGAGGAGTAAAAGTATGCAAAAAACACAATTAATATTGCATATGTTGCTACATAAGGAATCTCTGTTCCATTAGTGAAATTTCTTGAAATCCATTGTGCCCAAGCAGATTGTGAATTTGAAAGTTGCACGAAAAGAGAAGGGATATATAGCAATGAAGATGCGAAAATAACTGGTATTACTCCTGCCATGTTTACTTTTAATGGAATATAAGTTGAAGTTCCACCGTAGCTTTGTCGACCCACCATTCTTTTGGCGTACTGCACAGGAATTCTTCTTTGTGCTTGTTCTACGAAAACTACTCCCATAATTATGATTACCCCTACAGCTGCTGTTGCTATGAAAGTAAATAATCCATTAATAGTTAATATGGCAGCAAATTGAGATGGAACTGAAGAAATAATTGAAGCAAAAATTAGCAACGACATTCCATTTCCAACACCTCGTTGCGTGATAAGTTCACCCAGCCACATCACAAGTGCTGTTCCTGCTGTCATTGTTAAAACCATAGAAAGCATTACAGGAATTGATTGATTAGGAATTAAATCATTTGGACAACCTCTCAATAATTGTCCAGGAGTTCTTGCCAGAGCCAAAATTGATGTTGCTTGAAGTAAACCAAGAGCAATAGTTACATAACGTGTGTATTGAGTTATAACTGCTTGACCTGATTGTCCTTCTTTTTTCAACATTTCTAACCGAGGAATTACCACGGTGAGAAGTTGAATGATGATTGATGCCGTGATGTAAGGCATGATTCCTAAAGCAAAAATACTTAATTGAAGCAGTGCCCCACCAGAAAATAAGTTAATGACACCATACAAAGTATCGCCTTCAACTAATTCAACACATTGTTGAACAGCTGGATAATCAACACCAGGAGTTGGAACAGTTGCACCAAGTCGATACAACGCGATCATGCCCAGAGTGAACAATAATTTGCGGCGTAAATCAGGTGTGCGAAAAGCATCTGTTAACCAAGCAAAATTAATGTTCAATTTAAAAACTCCTAAAGAGCTTTAATTGATCCACCAGCAGCAGATATTTTGCTTGAGGCAGATTCACTGAATTTGTCAGCCACAACAGTTACTTTCACAGATATTTCTCCATGACCAAGTACTTTTACTGGTTGACCTTTTCTTATTGCGCCAACTTTTACCAAACTGGCAGGAGTTACTTCCCCGCCTTGTGGGAATAGTCTGGCAATGTCAGAAACATTCACAACTTGATATTTAATTTTGTTAGGTGGAGTAAAACCACGAAGTTTTGGTAAACGCATGTGCAATGGCATTTGACCACCTTCAAAAGCTGCCGAATAATTTCTTCTAGCTCCTGAACCTTTGGTTCCTCTACCTGCAGTTTTACCTTTACTTGCTTCACCTCTACCTTTACGGGTTTTATCTTTCTTAGCACCTGGTGCTGGGCGAAGATGATGAACTTTAATACTCATCTGTTATTTAACCTCCTCAACAGTTACTAAGTGGGCAACGGTTCTTAACATGCCACGAAATTCTGGACGATCAGGTTTTACTGACTCAGATCCAATTTTTCCAAGTCCTAAAGTTTTCAAGGTGTCATGTTGAATTTTTGTGCCACCAATTGAAGACTTAACTTGTTTAATTTTGATGCTTGACATTAAACACCTGCTTTTTCTGCAGCTTGAGCTTTCAAGATCGCAGCTGGTACGACGTGTTCAACTGTTAATCCACGTCTTGCTGCAACTTGTTCTGGTCTTTCAAGTTTCTTTAAAGCATCAACTGTTGCATGAACAACGTTGATGGCATTTCCAGAACCTAAAGATTTTGTTAATACGTCATGTATTCCTGCAGCTTCAAGCACTGCACGAACAGGACCACCCGCAATTACTCCAGTACCTGCAGATGCTGGTCTTAACATAACAACTCCGGCACTTGCTTCACCTGTAATTGGATGAGGAATTGTGCCTTGAACTCTTGGAACTTTGAAGAAATGTTTCTTGGCATCTTCAACAGCTTTTTGAATTGCTTGTGGAACTTCGCGTGCTTTGCCATAGCCAACTCCGACCATGCCATTGCCATCTCCGACTACAACTAATGCAGTGAATGCAAAACGGCGACCACCTTTTACTACTTTGGCAACACGGTTTACAAAAACTACTCTTTCGATAAAGGCAGATTTTTCTCTTTCTTTAACTGCTTCATCACGTTGTCTGCGTTCACGACGTCCTGGGCGTTCATCTAAGCCGTCTTGGTTTGTTAATTTTGCAGCCATTAGAAATTCAGCCCTCCTTCTCGTGCTCCATCAGCTAGTGCAGCTACTCGACCGTGATATTTGCGTCCTGCACGATCAAAAACTACTTCTTTGATTCCTTTAGCGCTTGCGCGTTCAGCAACTTTTTTACCGACAAGTTTTGCTTGTGCAGTTTTATCGCCACTGATACCTTCTTCAATTGAAGAAGCAAATGCAAGTGTTTGACCTGTCAAATCATCTATTACTTGAACAGTTACATTTCTTAAAGATCTAGTTACAACTAAACGTGGTTTCTGAGTTGTACCAGAAATCTTTTTACGAACTCTGATATGACGACGTCGCTTGGATTGAGCATTTTTGCTTAAATGCTTACTTGGCTTAGTAAAATTACTCATAATTACTTACCAGCCTTTCCAGCTTTACGACGAATAACTTCAGTATCAAAGCGAACACCTTTTCCTTTGTAAGGATCTTGCTTACGAAGTTTTCTTACCTTGGCAGCAGTCTCACCTACGGCTTGTTTATCTATTCCAAAAATGTGGAATTTAGTTGGTGATTCTACTTTGAAAGAAATACCTTCTGGTGCTTTGAATAAAACTGGGTGGGAATATCCCAAAGCAAATTCCAAATCATTTCCTTTTGGAGTTACTTTGTAACCAGTTCCAACAATTTCTAAAGTTTTTGAATAACCATCTGTTACACCTTTAACCATGTTTGCTACTAATGAACGAGCAAGCCCATGAAGTGCTTTGTTTTTGGTTTCATCATTTGCTCTTTCCAAAAGATATGTTCCATCATCATTTTTTTTGATTGAAATAGTTTCTGGAAGATCAATACTTAATTGTCCTTTTGGTCCTTTCACATCAACTTTTTTACCAGCGATGTTAATTTCTACACCATTTGGCACATTTACTAATTTCTTTCCGACTCTAGACATTTTTAGTTACCAAACATAGGCAAGAACTTCTCCGCCTACGCCTTTCTTTGATGCCTCTTTGTCGGTGAGCAATCCACCAGATGTGGAAATGATTGCTATACCTAGACCACCTAAAACTTTAGGTAAGTTTTCACTTTTTGCATAAACTCTTAAACCTGGACGAGATACTCTTCTTAAACCAGAAATTGAACGTTCTCTACTTGGACCATATTTAAGTTCCAAAACTAGAGCTTGACCAACTTTGGCTGGTTCTTCTTTGTAACCTTTTATATAACCTTCTTTGGTTAATATTTCGGCAATATTTTTCTTAATTTTTGAAAATGGCATGCTTACAGAATCATGATGAGCTGTGTTTGCATTACGCAAACGAGCTAACATGTCCGCAATCGGATCTGTCATTGTCATTGGCTTTTTTAGCCTTTCTCGCTGTGGTTTCCTTTTTAAAGGACCTGCAACGTTAGTTTTTTACTACCAACTGCTTTTGGTAATTCCTGGAAGTTCACCTTTATGTGCTTTGTTTCTAAAACAAATGCGACATAAATTGAATTTTCTATAAACTGCACGTTGTCTTCCACAAGATCCACAACGTGTGTAGGCACGCACTTTAAATTTTGGAGTACGTTGCTGTTTTTGTTTTATAGAAGTCTTGGCCATTTTTTATGCCTCCTTGAAAGGAAAACCAAGCAATTTCAGCAATGCTCTTCCTTCATCATTATTAGTTGCAGTAGTCACAACAGTTATATCCATTCCACGAGGACGATCAATTGAGTCTTGCGGAACTTCAATAAATACTGATTGTTCTGTTAAACCAAATGTGTAGTTTCCATTTCCATCAAATTGTTTTGGAGATAGACCACGGAAATCTCTGATTCTAGGAAGACCAACTGCAAGGAGGCGATCTAAAAATTCCCACATGCGATCTCCACGCATGGTGACATGAGCACCGATTGGTTGATTTTCACGAAGTTTAAAGTTTGCAATAGATTTTTTAGCTTTTGCTACAGATGGTTTTTGACCAGTAATTAAAGTTAAATCTCTAATTGCACCTTCAATAAGTTTTGAATCTTTTGCAGCTTCACCAACACCCATGTTCACCACAATTTTGGTTAAACGTGGAACTTGGTTGACGTTTTTGAATCCAAATTCTTTTTGCAAAGCTGGAGCAATATCAGTTAGATACTTTTGTTTTAAACGTGGTTTTTCACGTGTTTGAGTAGCAGTCACTTTATAGCTCCTTTCCAGTACGAGCAGAAACTCTAACTAATCTGGTTGAAACATAAGTTGTGCCATCTGATCTTTTCTTTTCAACTTTGTCTCTTCTTCTTTTAACTCTGGTTGGTTTGTTATCACTTGGATCAATGACCATGACATTGCTGGCATCAAGTGGGGCTTCAACTGTCAAAATTCCACCTGAAGTCGCACCACGTTCTGCTTGAGCAACTTTGGTGTGCTTTTTAACACGGTTAACACCCTCCACGGTTACTAAACCTTGAATTGGATCAACTTTTAAAACTCGTCCTGTGGTGCCACGATCTTTACCACTAATTACTTGAACCAAATCACCTTTTTTAATATGCATGGAAGCCATTTATAAAACCTCCGGTGCTAAAGAAATAATTTTCATAAATTTTTTGTCACGCAATTCTCTTCCAACTGGACCGAAAATACGTGTACCTCTTGGTTCGTTATCTTCTTTCAAAATAACTGCAGCGTTTTCATCAAAACGGATATATGAACCATCAGCACGTCTTAGTTGTTTCACAATTCTTACTACTACTGCTTTAACAACTTCGCCTTTTTTAACGGTGCCACCTGGAATTGCATCTTTAACGGAGCACACAATGACATCGCCAATGCTGGCATAACGTCTTTGTGAACCACCGAGTACTCGAATACACAAAAGCTCTTTCGCTCCTGTGTTATCAGCTACTCGAAGTCGTGACTCTGATTGAATCATTTACCTAATCCTTTACTTCGCTTTTTCCAAAATGCTGACCATGCGCCAACGTTTTGTTGCCGATAATGGTCTTGTTTCCATTAACAAAACACGATCACCAATTCCTGCTTCATTTTTTTCATCATGAGCTTTGAATTTTTTAGAACGTGAGATTACTTTTCCGTAAAGGGAGTGAGTAAATTGTTCTTCAAGTTTTACCACAATGGTTTTATCCATTTTGTTTGAAACCACAATTCCTTCAATGGTTTTTCTCGCATTACGTTTTACAGAATCACTCATGCTGCACCTTCTGTATCAACTGGGGTAATTCCTAATTCTCTTTCACGCAAAATTGTGTAAATACGAGCAATTTCAGTTTTTACACTTCTTAATCTTCCGTGATTTTCCAACTGACCTGTTGCTGATTGGAAACGAAGATTAAATAATTCTTCTTTTGCTTCTTTTAATTTCTTGTTCAAATCTTCATTGGATTGACCACGAAACTCTTGTGTTTTAGCAGCTTTAGCCATTTTTATCCCTCCACTACTTCACGAGTAACGATTCGACATTTCATAGGCAACTTGTGCATTGCTCTAGTCAAAGCTTCTCTGGCAACTTTTTCATCAGGGAAAGTAACTTCAAACATCACACGTCCTGGTTTCACGTTTGCTACCCACCATTCAGGTGATCCTTTACCAGAACCCATACGAGTTTCAGCAGGTTTTTTAGTCAAGGGACGATCTGGATAAATATTGATCCAAACTTTTCCACCACGTTTTAAGTGTCTGGTCATCGCAATACGTGCAGCTTCAATTTGTCGATTTGTGACATATGAACTAGTTAAAGCTTGTAAACCGTAATCACCAAATTCAATTTTTGTGGCACCTTTTGATTTACCAGCACGCTTAGGGTGATGTTGTTTTCTATGCGCAACTCTCTTTGGAATCAACATAAATTACTCACCACTTCCTGATTCTGGTTTTTCAGTATTTTTTTCTGCTTTTTCTTTCTTAGGTTTTCTTGCAGGCTTTGTTTGCTTAGCAATTTGTGCTGCTTGAGCTTGAAGTTTTGCTTGTTGAGCTTTCGCTTCTTTTTCAGCTTTTGTTACAGGCGCATCACCTTTAAAGATCCAAACTTTGCAACCAATTCGACCGAATGTGGTGTGAGCTTCATGGAAACCAAATTCAATGTTTGCTCTTAAAGTATGTAGTGGAACTCTTCCTTCACGATAAAACTCTGAACGACTCATTTCTGCGCCACCAAGACGACCAGAAACTTGAACCCTAATTCCTTTTGCTCCACCTTTAAGGGCGGTTTGCATACCTTTTCTCATCGCACGTCTGAATGAAACACGACTTGCTAATTGTTCTGCTACACCTTGAGCAACAAGTTGAGCGTTAACTTCTGGATTTTTTACTTCCAAAATGTTTAATTGAACTTGTTTACCAGTCAATTTTTCTAAATCAATTCTGATTCGATCTGCTTCTTGTCCACGACGACCAATCACAATTCCAGGACGGGCTGTATGAATATCAATTCTTACTCTTTCACGAGTTCTTTCAATATCAACATGACTAATTCCAGCTCTTTCCATGCCAGCAGTTAATTTTTCACGAATTAAAATATCTTCCTTTATATAGTCTTGATATCTTTCACCTTTTTTGGTTGAGTCTGCAAACCATTTACTGGTGTAATCAGAGGTATATCCCAAACGGAAGCCATGTGGGTTAACTTTTTGACCCATTAGTTGTTGCCTCCTTCAGTTTTCTTGGTTGTTTTTTTCGCTACAGCTTTTTTCGCAGTTTTCTTTGCTGGTGCTTTCTGCACTGCTTCTGCACTTTCATTTACTTTTGCAGGAGCTGCTTTTGCAACTGCTTTAGTAGTTTTGGTTTCAATTTTTTGTTGTGCTTTTGGTTTGTTTGGACGTCTGCCAGGTTTTCTTCTTGGAGCAGATCCTTGTGGTTCCAAAATTAAAGTTATGTGAGAAGTTCTTTTATCAATTCGATAAGCTCTTCCTTGCGCACGAGGTCTAATTCTTTTCATGGTTGGGCCTTCATCAACGAAAGCTTCTGCTACATACAAAGTTGCAGGATCAACATTTAAATTATTTTTTGCATTTGCCATTGCTGAATTTAAAACTTTTCCAACAGTTTCACTTGCTGCTTGTTCTGCATATTTCAAAACAGCTTGGGCTTCTCTAGCAGAAAGTCCACGAATTAAATTAACCACACGACGAGCTTTCATCGGTGTGATTCGCACAAAACGTGCTGAGGCTCTAGATTCCATTGTCATAATCCTTTATTCGTTTGTTGCTTTCTTGTCATCGCCCTTAACGTGTCCACGAAAAGTTCTGGTAGGAGCAAATTCGCCAAGTTTATGTCCAACCATTTGTTCGGTAATAAAAACTGGAATATGTTTTTTGCCATCATGCACAGCAATTGTGTGACCAAGCATGTCAGGAATAATCATGGAACGACGGGACCAAGATTTAATAACGTTCTTAGTTTTCTTTTCATTTTGATCGTTCACTTTTTTCAACAAGTGAGCGTCAACAAATGGACCTTTTTTCAAACTTCTAGCCATTACTTAGCACTCCTTGCTTTATTTGCTGGACGACGTCTGACAATAAATTTTTGTGAAGCTTTATTTGGTCTACGAGTTCTTCCTTCTGGTTTACCTGAAGGATTTACAGGATGGCGACCACCAGAAGTTTTACCTTCACCACCACCATGTGGATGATCTACTGGGTTCATCACAACACCACGCACGGTTGGTCTAACACCTTTCCAACGTTTACGGCCTGCTTTACCCCAACTGATGTTTGATTGTTCCGCGTTGCCAACTTCACCAACAGTTGCACGGCATCTAACATCAACACTTCTAATTTCTCCAGATGGCAGACGAAGTTGTGCAAGTTGTCCTTCTTTGGCAACTAATTGCACACTTGCTCCAGCTGATCGTGCCATCTTGGCACCTCCACCTGGTCTTAATTCAACAGCGTGAATCACAGTACCCACTGGAATATTTCTAATTGGCAAATTGTTTCCTGGTTTAATATCCGCGTTTGGTCCTGTTTCAACTGGATCATTTTGTTTCAATCTGTTTGGAGCAAGAATGTATCTTTTTTCTCCATCAGCAAAATGAAGTAAAGCAATTCGAGAAGTTCTATTTGGGTCATATTCAATATGTGCAACTTTTGCTGGAACTCCGTCTTTGTCTAAACGTTTGAAATCAATCACACGGTAAGCACGTTTGTGTCCGCCACCTTGATGACGAGTCGTAATACGACCTTGATTATTTCTGCCACCTTTTGAATTGATGGGTTTGATCAAAGATTTTTCAGGTGTTGAACGGGTTAGTTCAGTAAAGTCAGCAACACTTGCACCACGATTAGATGGTGTGGTTGGTTTTAATTTTCTAATTCCCAATTTTGTTCAACCTCCCCTTTATGCACTTGGCGCATTGAATATGTCAATTCGATCCCCTTGCGCAAGAGAAACAATTGCTCTTTTTGTGTCAGATCTAGATCCTTCACCAAAACGAGTGCGGTAAGTCTTACCTTTTCGATTAAGTGTGTTAACACTTAAAACTTTTACGTTGAATAATTTTTCAACTGCTTGTCTGATTTGAGTTTTGTTAGCATCTTTTCTTACTTCAAATGTGTATTTATTTTCATCCAAAAGTGAGTAACTCTTTTCAGAAACAACAGGTGCTATTAAAACATTTCTTAAATCATTTGGATTCATTTATGCACCAACCTCTGCATCAGTTGAACGTCCCACAGCACTTGCTGATTTTCCAGTACGAGGACCGCTCAAAAATTCTTCCAAAGCTAATTTTGTAAACACAACGTCATCTGCATTTAATACGTCGTAAGTATTTAGTTGTCCTGGAGAGACCACGTGTAATTCTTTAACATTTCTTAATGAGAACCAGCCCACTAATTCATTTAGTGAAACAATTACTAAAACTTTTTTACCCTTGGCAACATTTCGAACAGCTTTTACACCTTGTTTTGTTGAAGGTTTGTCCCCTTCCACAATTGCTGAAAGAATGTGAATTTGGTTTTCTCTTGCTCTATCACTTAAAGCTGAACGCAAAGCTGCTAATTTCATTTTCTTTGGAGTTCTTTGTTCATAGTCTCTTGGTGAAATTGAGTGAACATGTCCACCACCTGTCCATTGTGGAGAACGAATAGAACCTTGACGAGCATTACCAGTTCCTTTTTGCTTGTAAGGTTTCTTTCCACCACCGGAAACATCTGAGTGAGACTTAGTTTTTTGAGTACCTTGTCTAGCTGCTGCCAATTGTGCAGTAACAACTTGATGCATTAATGGCACATTTACTTGGCATTCAAAAATATCTGCAGGCAATTCCATGTTTCCTGCACTGGTTCCTGCTGGAGATGTAATTTGTACGCTAGGCATTATTTTTTACCTGCCTTAACAACTTGTGTTTTTGCAGCAGATCTAACTAAAACTAATGATCCGATTGGGCCAGGTACTGCACCTTTTACCAAAATTAAATTATTTTCAGGATCTACTTGAGCAATTGTCATATTGATTGTGGTGACACGATCTGAACCCATGCGGCCTGCCATTTTTAAACCTTTGAAAACTCTTCCTGGTGTGGAGTTTGCACCAACTGAACCTGGAGATCTGTGTTTTCTTTCCACACCGTGTGATGCACGTAGACCATGGAAACCATGACGTTTCATTACACCAGCAAAACCTTTACCTTTGCTAGTTCCAGTTACATCAACTGCTTCACCAGCTGTAAATAAATCAGCATTAATTTCTTGACCAAGTGTGTAATTGTTTGCATCAAGTGTTCTAATTTCTACAACATGTCTTCTTGGTGTAACACCTGCTTTTGCAAAGTGACCTTTTTCAGGTTTGTTAACTTTTCTTGGATCAATTTCACCGAAAGCTAATTGCACTGCAGAATAACCGTCAGCTTCTTTAGTTCTAACTTTGGTGACAACATTTGGACCAGCTTTAATTACTGTGACAGGAACTACTTTGTTTGTTTCATCCCAAACTTGTGTCATACCAAGTTTTTCTCCCAGTATTCCTTTTACATTACGGTCCATTTGCTCATCACCTCTTTTCTTTACAACTTAATTTCAATATCAACACCGGCTGGTAGGTCCAGACGCATTAATGAATCAACAGTTTTTGGAGTTGGATCCAAAATATCGATAAGTCTTTTGTGAGTTCTCATTTCAAAATGTTCACGGGAATCTTTATATTTAAATGGTGAACGAATAACAACATAAACATTTTTTTCAGTAGGAAGAGGTACAGGACCAGCAACCTTTGCACCAGTTTTAGTCACTGTTTCAACGATTTTTTTCGCTGAAGTATCAATGACCTCATGGTCGTAGGCTTTGAGCCTGATACGGATCTTTTGTCCGGCCATTTGGTTTCGCTTCTCTTCTTTCTTTTCTAGTTTTCTTTTGTTGGCTTCAAGCGGAGTAAGTTTTGCCCACTCCGCCTGAAAATCAACGGTTTCGTTAATTACTTAACGATCTTGGTAACTCTTCCTGCACCTACTGTGCGGCCACCTTCACGAATTGCAAAACGAAGACCATCTTCCATTGCAATTGGTTGAATTAATTCAACTTTCATTTCAGTGTTGTCGCCTGGCATAACCATTTCGACACCGTTTGGTAGTTGGCAAACACCAGTCACGTCAGTTGTACGGAAGTAGAACTGTGGACGGTAGTTGTTGAAGAATGGAGTGTGACGTCCACCTTCATCTTTGCTCAAAATATAAACTTGAGCTTCGAAATTTGTGTGAGGAGTTGCTGAACCTGGTTTAACAACAACCATTCCGCGTTCAACATCTTCTCTCTTTGTTCCACGAAGTAACAAACCAACGTTTTCGCCAGCTTGACCTTCGTCAAGAAGTTTGCGGAACATTTCAATTCCAGTAACGATAGTTTTTTGTGAAGTGTCGCGGATTCCCACGATTTCAACTTCTTCGTTAACTTTTACTTGTCCGCGTTCGATACGACCAGTGATAACTGTTCCACGACCAGTGATTGTGAAAACATCTTCAACTGGCATAAGGAATGGTTTATCAATTTCGCGTTTTGGAGTTGGAATAAATGAGTCAACTGCACCCATTAGTTCCATAATTGAATCTGCCCATTTTGCATCGCCTTCCAAAGCTTTCAAAGCTGAGATGCGAACAATTGGAGTATCTTTTCCTGGGAATTCATATTTGCTGAGAAGATCTCTAATTTCTTCTTCAACAAGTTCTAACAAATCTGGGTCTGCTGTGTCGCACTTATTTAATGCAACAACAATTGCAGGTACACCAACTTGGCGTGCCAACAAAACGTGTTCTTTTGTTTGTGGCATTGGTCCGTCAGTTCCTGCAACAACAAGGATTGCTCCGTCCATCTGTGCTGCACCAGTAATCATGTTCTTGATGTAGTCAGCGTGTCCAGGGCAGTCAACGTGTGCATAGTGACGTGCTTCTGTTTGGTATTCGACGTGTGCGATCGAAATGGTGATACCGCGTTGACGCTCTTCAGGAGCTTTGTCAATTTGGTCGAACGGAGTAAATGGATTTACATCCGGATATTTGTCGTGTAGCACCTTGGTTATCGCCGCGGTCAATGTGGTTTTGCCGTGGTCGATGTGGCCGATGGTGCCGATATTTACGTGCGGTTTTGTACGCTCGAATTTGGCCTTTGCCACTTTGCTTCTCCTCTGACCTGCGTTTTTTTATTCCGAATTTTTAGCAGTTTGCTAATAATCCGGATCTTTCTTTCTTACTCGCCGCGAACCTTGGCAACAATTTCTTTCGAAACTGCATCTGGTACTTGCGCGTAAGAATGAAACTGCATTGTGTAACTTGCGCGTCCTTGTGTTTTTGAACGCAAGTCACCTACGTAACCAAACATTTCGCTCAATGGAACTAAAGCTTTAACAACTCTTGCTCCAGCTCTTTCATCCATTGCTTGAATTTGGCCACGACGTGAATTCAAATCTCCAATTACATCTCCCATGAAATCTTCAGGAGTTACTACTTCAACATCCATCATTGGTTCTAATAAAACTGGATGTGCTTTTCTTGCAGCTTCTTTAAATGCCATTGATCCTGCAATTTTGAATGCAAGTTCGGAAGAGTCAACATCATGGTAAGCGCCATCTTGCAAAGTTACTTTGATATCAACCATTTGATATCCAGCTAAAACACCATTTGTCATTGCTTCTTGAGCGCCGTCATCAACTGAAGGAATATATTCTCTTGGAATACGTCCACCAGTTACTTTGTTGATGAATTCATAACCGCCACCTTCAGTAAGGTTTGGTTCAATATCAATAATTACGCGAGCAAATTGTCC
>VFQT010000817.1_pt1 | contig 42004 bp, 39 predicted proteins | sample 3512381 | NCBI WGS metagenome assembly VFQT01 (sample SAMN10412376, study PRJNA504923) | tailings metagenome | isolation source: Relicate 2 Philex TSF3 active mining site | place: Philippines: Tuba, Benguet | collected 2017-08-29 | reverse complement strand
GCTAGCGCTTCACCCACACCGTCTTCTTGCCTGACTTTTTGCAGATCAACTTGGTCTTCCCTGCCGATGCGGTGGCGCCAACGCGCGTGCACGCTCCTCCGACTCGCGCGCCGGCCGAAGCTGACGGAGCAGTCGTGGTGACGGTACTACCTGATGACCCACTCGACGATGAGCATGCTGCACATGCAATACCTGCAGAGTTGACCGCAAGTCCAGGACTCTCCGCATGATTGCCGAGTCCGAGCGACTGCGCAGTAAGCACCGTTTGGAACGAACCAATCGCCGCTGCTCCCGTGGCAGAAGATGCGCGACGAATCTCTGTTGCTGCACCCGACGACGTGTGAACATAGGTGGCGATCGAACCGTCGGCTAACTGCAAACCGGCAGGCACCCCGCCGAGGTTGTTCGAAACTATCCCGCGGAACGTGTACGAGCCTTGGATCGACGTCGAGGTGTATGCATGTACCGACGGTCCACGCGAGACGTACAACACCCACTCCGTGCCGTTGAAGAAAATGTCCGGGTCGCTGAATGCACCACTCGTGATGGTTTCCGTGACTCGGGCACCGGCGTCGAGCTCGAACCGGGTTCCGTCACTCCCCGCAACCTCCACCGCAGACTTGATCTCTCTCACGCACGAGGCTTGTCCCGCAGCGCACTGTGCCGGATCCTGACCGGGGATTCCGGGCAGGAAGAACAGGATCAATCGACCATCCGGCAATTGAGCCAATGAGGGATCGACGTAGGTTCCACTGTTGAGGGTGACGGATGCGGTGGTCGTTGCCCCGGTGGTCATGTCGATGCGCATCAAGCCGCTGGTGGAAAACAGGTAGAGGGTGTTTCCGCGACGGAATACGTCGGGCACCGATCCCTTGTAGGACTGCCATCCACCAACCAGTGACCAGCTGGCACCATCCGCGCTCTGCGCCAACTGCACGATGTGATTTGCGGGGTTGTTGCAATCGGATGCCCCCGGAAGACAGGTGTGGAACGACATGAGGTACGGCTGGGTCGGTACGGTCACCGCACCCGAAACTGGTGCAGCAACTGCCACCAGTCCCACGAGAACTGCAAATACGGCCGACAGGTAACGCCTTCGCACGTAGGTCATCAGCCGAGTTTAAATCGCAACACGCGATTGCCGAACTTCTGTTCACCCACCCAGAGGTATCCATTGGTCACCAGCAGCGAACGAGGCATACGGAACTTGTTGATTCCCAGACCCGTATTTGCCTTGGACGCTGCAGTGGTTGCACCCAGAACGGCTGTCGGCGCACCACCTGACAAAGCAGCAGACATCGTCGACCACCACACCACACGATCAAAACCCGTGTCGGCGACGAACAGCCCGCCGTTCACCGGCAAACCTCCCATGGGCAGGTTGAACTGCGTACCCGTCACCGTGGTGCCCGACTGGTTGTTGGCGAGTGCGCCGACGGTCCACACATAGGTGCCTGGGTTGGCGATGCAGGTGAGCACCAGGTAGTTGCCATCCGATCGAAGCTGTGTTGCAGCCGGGCAGCCGGGCAACGTAAAGATCGGCGCACTCGTTGCAGTTGGAATCTGATTGAACACGTACACCTTGGCCGACTGTTTGTCGGCCAGATAGATGTAGTTATTGTCAGCGGCTACCGCGGTGAGACCCGACATGGTCACGCCTCCGATGTTGGTGTCCAACGTCGTCGTTGGCAGCGTGGTCTTGCTCTGAGGAATTCCGCCCGACCAGATGTGCAGTTTCCCTTCGCCTGCAATTGCGTAGATCTTGGTGCCCTTGAACGTGGCGGCAACCGAATCCCACGGCTGAAACGGCACGATGAAGGAGTGGTCGGGCTTGGCATTGTTGTCGCCCGGCACCTTCTTCCACACGTATACGCGCCGCTCGAAGTCGCTATTGATCGCCAGCGAAGTGCCATCGGACGCCATCACCGGGTTGGTGATCATGAAGGCAGTTCGATTCGAGTTGTCCGCCGGTCCTGATGAGCCGATGTAGAAATCGGCGGCCTGATTGGCGGTCGTTGGCACTGCGTTCCACGCTGCGATTCGACTGGCGTTGTACTCGAGCACGTAGATGCGATTGCCGAGCTTGACCACGTCGCCACCGTCCCCACCTTGCAGGCCAACATCTGGCGGCGCCACGGACAAATCGGCTTGCGTCGGATTGGATGTCGGGAACGTGCGCAGAATCTCCAAGTCACGCTGCAGCAGGTACACGCCGGTGGAGTCGATATGGCCGTTGTACCAACCAGCGTTGCGGTCGCGACCAAACAGCATGAAATAGTCGGGGTTTGAACCCGCCGATGTTGGGAAGCTGTTCCACACGTGCGAACCGCGATTGCCGAGCGGTGATCGCGAGTTCTCGTCACCAATGATCACCTTGGTGCCGTCGGAGGTGATTTGCCGTGGTGTCCCCATGATCTCGGGGTCGATGGTGAACGACGCAGCAGTTTGACCCGACACCGTAGGGATGGTGTTCCATACCTTCACGTCCCCGGCTTCGGTGCGAGACACCATCATCTTGGTGCCGTCGGTCCAGACGCCCCATGGCCATGAACCTTCGCCGAGGTCGAGTGATATATCGGCCGTCTGACCGTTTGCAGTGGGGAATGTTCGCCAAATCAGAATGCGATGATTGTTCGAGTCTGCGACCATGAGCATGCCCGTGGACGAAATTGACAAATCGCTCGGCCAGTTCATCTCGTTGAGCGCGGAACCAGAGTTGTTGGTGGAGAAATTGGGCTGACCCAACACCAGATTTGGCGCGGTATTCCCGGTCGGCGCCGTGGTCCAGATCAGAACACGGTTGTTGTTGCGGTCGGCGATCGCCAAGCGAGTGCCGTCGGTTGCCATGCCGGCAGGGTGATTGAAAAACAGCGCACCGCCGGATTCGTTCGCGACACCTGGCATGCTCAGGAAACCCACGGCCGACTGTCCGCTCGTCACGGAGGTTCCTGACGTCACCGCCAATTCGGAATACGTCGTGACGTGATCACAACCAATGATGTTGTTTACACCGGTGCTCGTTGCCTTGTATTGCGCTTTGTTGCAGTCGGACGCCGTTGCTGCACCGCCGGGTGCTTCGCCGGGCTTTGCAGTCGTCGTGCCGCCGGGAGTGGCTGCCCCACCGGGCAGTGCGCCTGAGCGCACACGCCACACGCGATTCTTGCCTTCCTTCGTGCAAATGAAATCGATGGACTTCTTCTTTTGCTTCACGGTGAACAGTTGGCCGACCTTCGAACACTTCGCACCGTTCTTGACGCTCGCCTGCGCCGCTACGGGAGTTAGCAACACCACCAGTAATGCGGAGAGGAGAATTCGACCGAGACTCCCGGACCGGAGACGAGAACAACTGCGATGAAGTGGGGCCATACCGCCACAGTAATGAATATTCCGTGGATGGTCGGTTGGTATGAGCGGCATTGGCACATCCCGACTTGACATTGCTTTGTACGCTCGTGACATGACCAGATTCTTCCGCACAGTCTGCACGGGCTGCGTTGGCATCCTGCTCCTTACCGCCAGTCCACTTCCAGCGATTTCTCCGGCCCACGCCAGTGACCTTGGCGCCACCGACTTCAACATCGCGATGAATCTCGCCGGTCTTGCGCAGAGCACCGTGTCGATCGGCGCCCTCAACTGCACCGAGGGCGGTCGCACCTTTGCAACGACGCAGGAAATGTTGATCGGCTTTGCGACGGACACCCGGGTGCAAAGTCAAATCAACCTCAGTTGCAGACCATCGCTCAACATCAACAGTGGCGTGCGCGCAGTGTCCGGCACCATGACCATTCCTTCGAAGGGCGTTACCGACGGTGTATTCAATGCCGAATGCTCTGCCAAGAGCAGCATGTCGGTGGTCGCCAGCGTCGCAGTCGGTGCTGCAGTGCCGGGTTTGTTGTCGGTGAACGTGTCGAGCGCTTCTGCGCCCCTCGCATTTAGTTGCTCATTCAAAGGTTCGTCGGCAGCCAAAGCCACCGATGTCTACGGCACGATTGAAGGTTTTGCCGATGTCACGGGAATGTGCAGTTCTGCGTGTGTGGCCGTCGGGATGACTGCTCGGGCAACAGTCACCTCAGCTACCGGCGAACTCAAGGGACAAACCGGTTCCGGTACGTATTCCTACACCGACGCGTTCGAACTACCGGAATTGGCAGCAGTGGCCGACACTCTGGCCCGCATGAAGAACACCAAACGGGTTCGCGATGAGCGGGTTTCGTGTCCGGAGGGTGCGTCCGACTGCACGATTTACGACTCGAACCCCTGCCCGAACGGCGAGGACACCTGCACGTTCACCAAAGGCGGAGAAGGATCGTTCACTTGCCCCGAAGGCGCAACGTGCACGATCACCACAGCCCCGCCAAGAAACGCAAGTGACGTCCTCACCAACATGCGTGTTACAGGATCGCGACCGCCTTCGACAATGAATGTGTCCCTGCGGGCAGGCACGGGCGATGTGGTGATACTGCGTCCCGTTCCCACCGTCGATGGAGGCGTGGCAGCGCTGACCTCGTCGCAGCCGATTTCATTAGCGGGGCCACCTGCTGCGAAATGCACACTGACACTTACCGGGAAGAAGAAAGTGAACCGCTCGGTCACTCTCGGAGCCAACGGTTCACTCAATGTGTCATACAACGGTGCGCAGATCACCGCACTTTCTCGTCAGTTGGGTCTTCCCGCGAAATCCAAGACGAAGCCAACAATCACCGTGTCGACAACGTGCACGAGCGAATTGGGCGTCACACCCACCCGAAGTCGTCGAATACAGCTCGGCTGAATTACGCCACTCGTGGCACGCCAGGCAGTAGCTGTTGGCGCGCCGAGCGTTAGAGGAATGCTTCGGTGGGCAAATCACGCTCGCCTGACAAAACGGCGGCAATGATTCGAGCCGCAACTGCGTCGGGAGCCAAACCCTCGGGCATCTTCGGCGCAACACCTGCGAGTGGTCGTGTGGCGAGCCCAGTTTCGGTGTGCGGTGGTCGGGCATCGATCACATCGATGCGACGACGACGCAACTCGCGAGCCGCCGCGGTCATCGCAGCCCATGCGGCCGCCTTCGACGCACTGTATGCCGCCATGCCGGCAACCGGCTGCGTTGCCACCACGCCAGAAATGTTGACGAAGAATCCCCCGTCATTCGTGTGGGCTGCACACTCCCGCAACATCAGGATGGGTGCGATGGCATTGACGGCAATCAGTCGCGCCAACGTGGCATCGTCGAGATCGGAAATGTTGCCGAACGCCACGACACCCGTTGCATTCACCACACCGTCGAACGGCGCCACCGAGGCGAAAGCGGTTCGCAGTGCTTCGTGGTCTGTCATGTCGGCGAGCGCGTACTGGGACACACTCGCTCCATCGAGTCGCGTGTGATCCCGCACGATTGCCGACACTCTGGCTCCGGCAGCGGCAAGATGCGCTGCGATGCGAGCCCCAAGGACACCCGTCGCACCAACCACGACGACATGTGCACCGTTGAGGTCGCGCGCCATGTCAGGCAACCGTGCGAACGTCACGCAGCGCAGCGAGCAACTGCGGGGTTCCCGCCACGACCGGCGAACGTCGCTCGGCGTGCTCGGTAACGATCAAACCTCGGCCCTGCGCCTCGCCAACCACGGCTCCTGCTTCAAGACAGATGTGAACACTTGCGAGATAGTCCCACACACCATGCGTTGCCATGTCCACCCAGCCATCGAGCGTTCCTTGCGCGACCATGCAAATATCCAGCGCGGCTGCACCGAGAGCACGAAACTGCGCCCAACCCGGATGCTTCTTGGGGACGCCCGAGACTCCCACCACGGCGTCAGACAAACGTTCGCAGTTCGACGGTGATATCCGCACACCGTTGTGGAACGCACCACCGCCGGTCGTTGCCGTCCAGCGGTCGGTGTTGGTGAATTGATTCGCCACCAAGGATGCCCGGTGACCACTGGCATCGACTGCGGCCAGTGCGGTGGCATACCACGGCACACGACGACTCGCGTTGGTGGAGCCATCCAGCGGATCCATCACCACGATGATGGAGTCGTCGTTCCACTCCCCCGTACGTCCACTCTCCTCCGACAGCACGGCACACCCCGCACCGTGCAGCACCTCGAGTGCTGCGGCGTCGGTTCGCAGATCGACGGAGTACTGCGTAGGGCGATTGCCGGAGAGACCCCAATCCGTATTGCTGGACAGCACTGCATAAGCGGCATCGGCAACCTCGTGCAACACACGGAGGATGTCGTCGTTGGATGATGCAGTGGAGAGCTTGGTCATGCGAACCGATCAGCGTTCGTCACGCACGAACGGCTGCCCGAGCATCTTCGGTGCGCCCAGCAATCGTCGAGCTCGCGGCGTGGACAGCACCACCAACACCGCCAAGGTGATGAGGTACGGGAACATCGCCACGATGGTAGGCGGCAAGATGCGAATTTGCTCGGCCTGCAACGTGAATGGAACCTGCAGCGAGAAGCCGAAGAGTACCGCACCACCGATTGCTCGCAGCGGCCGCCACGATGCAAACACCACGAGCGCCAAGGCAATCCATCCGATGCCGTTGGTGGTCGCCGACTGATTCCACGCCGCCGAACGAGCGAACATGTACCACGCTCCGGCAAACGTCATCAGTGCGCCACCCACCACCGTGTGTGCCCAGCGAATGCGTGCCACCGATCCTCCTTGGGCGTCCACCGTTGCGGGAGCATCACCCGTGGCACGAAGGAGCAACCCCGGCCGCGTGCGATGCATGTAGAAGGACGCGGCCGCCACGAGCACCCACGTGAGATACGTAAAGAGGTCGTGCCCGAACACCACCGGACCAAAGAACGGAATGTCGGAGAGTGCCCCGAAGTCGATCGGCCGAATCAACACGGGCAAGGGATCGCCCTCGATCGGTTTACCGATGAACTGGGACAAACCGGTGGCAAAGATGACCATCGCAAGGCCCGACACGATTTGATTTGCTCGCAATCCCACCGTGAGGGCTGCGTGCACCGACGAGAGCACCACACCAACCAGCACCGCCACGAACAAGGCCAGCCAGAGGTTGCCGCTCGAGTCGGCAACCAAGAAGCCCGTGACCGCTCCCATCAACAACATGCCCTCGACGCCGAGATTGATCACACCACTGCGCTCGGTGAGGATCGCCCCCAAGGACGCCAGGATCAACGTGGTGGCGATGCTGATTGCATCGGCGAACGTGAGCAGCCAGATGTTGGAGTTCACGTCGCCACCTGCACCCGCGTGATGGTGATCTTGTTGCGACGGAACAACTCGCCGCCGAGGGCAAACAACAGCACCGCACCCTGCAACACCACAGCGATGGCAATCGGTACCGGGTCGTTGGAAATCTGCAGCGCGTTACCACCCGTACGGAGACCCGCGAACAACACCGCCGCCACGATCACGGCAATGAAGTTGTACCGAGCAAGTGCAGCAACCACGATGCCGGCGTAACCCAGACCCACCTGCAGCAAACCCGGATCGACCTTGCCGGCTGGTCCCACCACGTACATGGCGCCACCGACACCAGCCAGCGCACCAGAGATGAGGAGTACCGACGACTGCAACCATGCCGAGTTCATGCCGGCATACCGAGCGGTGTTGGGCGAGTCGGCATAGACCGCGGTTTCGTATCCGTAATTCGACACGCGCATGAGCCAGAAAAGAACAACCGCGAGGATGACCGCGAGGAAGAACGTCGGATAGGTATTGGTGACCTTGTCGGTGAAGAACGAGATTGGAGAAAGCCTGGCGCTGTCGGCAACAAGCCGACCTTGCGGAAACGATGTGGTGGGGTCACGGAAGAACCCCGTCGAACCAAAGATGAGGTAGTTCAACAAGTTGAGCGCCACGTAGTTGAGCAACAAGGTGCTGACGATCTCACTCGTGCCGAGGCGCGCCCGCAGCAATGCAGGGAGGGCAATCCACGCAGCGCCGGTCGCCGCACCGACGAGCAGCACGACGGGAACCGCAATGACCTGTGGGAAGGAGTTGGCGATTGCAATACCCGCCCATGCACCCCCGATCATGCCGAGGTACATCTGACCTTCCTGACCGATGCTGTACAGGTTCATCCGAAAGGCAAACGCTGCAGCCAGCCCCGTGCAAATGAGCGGCGTGGCGAGCCCCAATGTGTCGGTGATGCCGTAGAAACTGGTGTAACCGTTGTCGATCAGGTCCAGGTACGTGCCGATTGGCGAGTGTCCCGTGGCGGCAAGAAATACGCCACCCACCACCAGGGCAAAGAACACGGAGAACACCGGCACCAAGAACAACAGCGACCTCGGCGTGCTCAGACGCTGCTCCATTCGGATACGACGACCGAGGATGATCATGCGATGCCCGCCATTGCCCGTCCCACACGATCGAGGTCGGCGTCGTTGCCGGATTGCTCGAGCGTGATGTGACCCCGGTACAACACCATGACTCGGTCGGCAAGTGTCATCACCTCGTCGAGGTCTTCGCTGATCATGAGGATTGCCTTGCCGGCATCCCGAGCTTCATCGAGCAGTGCATGCACTGCCTCCACCGCCCCGACATCGAGTCCTCTCGTCGGTGAGCACACCACCAGCACACGCGCACCACTGACGGCGAACAACTCGCGCGCAAGTAACACCTTCTGTGAATTTCCACCCGACAACTTTCGGGTTGGCGTGAGCGGTCCGGGTGTTTTGATTTCCAATTGCGTGATGAACTGCTCGGACTCCGCCAGTGCCGACTTTCGATCGACCAGGAATCCGCGCTCACGCGTAAGCACCATGTTGTCGACGATCGACAATGAAGGTGCGAGTCCGGTGCCGAGGCGATCTTCCGGCACGTAGGCCAACCCTGCACGGCGTGCACCGAGTGCGCCACTGCGGGCCGTCGGCGTACCACATACCGTCACGTTGCCTTGCTGGGGTGTTTGCAGTCCGGCGACCACTTCGGCAAGATCGCGCTGCCCGTTTCCGGCCACGCCCGCCACACCGACGATTTCGCCGGCCCGCACGTCCAAATTGATGTCGGAGAGAATCTCCACGCCGTCACGCTCGAGATGCACTTGTGACACCGAGAGCAACACGTCGCTGGTCGGTGATTTGGCGCGTCGCGGAACGATGTTGATTTCGCGGCCAACCATCAACTCGGCCAGCTTGCGTACGTCGGCCTCACCACGGCGAACCGAACCGGTGACCCTTCCACCACGCATCACGGTGATGCGATCAGAGATGTCCACCACCTCGCCGAGTTTGTGACTGACGAACACCACCGACTTGCCCGTGTGCGTCATTGCGCGAACGGTGATGAAGAGCTTCTCCACCTCGGGTGGCGCGAGCAACGCAGTGGGCTCGTCCAGCAACAGCACCTCGGCTCCTTGGTACAAGGCCTTCACGATCTCCACTCGTTGACGCTCACCGGCGGACAACTCGCCCACCACTGCGCGGGGGTCGAGTGGCAACCCGAATTCCTGCGTGATGGCGGCAACCTTCTCCTCGATCTCGTTGGTGGCCAGAACGAACGACAACGACTTGTGCCCGAGCACCACGTTTTCGGCCACCGTGAATCGATCCACGAGCCGGAAGTGCTGGTGCACCATGGCGATGCCGTGCGCCAGCCCGTCGCGAGGGCTGTTGAGACGGATCTCGGTTCCATTACGAAAGACTTGACCTTCTTCGGGCCGGTACAACCCGCAGAGCACCGAGGCGAGCGTGCTCTTGCCGGCACCGTTCTCGCCCAGGAGGGTGTGCACCTCGCCACGAGCAAGATCGAAGTTCACTCCGTCGTTTGCCACCACTCCGGGGAAACGCTTCGTAACGGCCCGGGCCTGGAGTGCGGGCTGAGCCGTGGTGCTCGAGCCGGCTGCTGCCGCAACATTCGTCACAGGAGGAAAGTTTGCCACAAACGACGAAGCGCCCACCCCGCCAAAGCGAGGTGGGCGCCGTATCGCCAATTACCGAAGTGATCAGCCCTTCGCGGAGCCGATGACTCCTTCGACCAAGTACGACTGACCGAGCAAGTCGCCAAGAGCAGCGCTTGCGCCTGCTGCGATGACTTCATTGCCTTCGTTGTCGTTGATTGGACCTGTGAATGGCTTCAGCGAACCATCGATGATGGCGGCTGCCTTCTCGGCGATGAGGTCTTGCGTCTCTTGCGACACGCTCGAGCCGTAGGTGCCGAGGGTGATCATGCCGTCAGCCATGTTGCCGTAGTACGGGGAGTTGTCGCAGGTGCCTGCGGCGACGTCCTTGGCCAACTTCACGTAGTGCGGTCCCCAGTTCCATACCGGGCCGGTGAGCCAGGTGTCGGGGAAGTCCGCTGCACGCACGTCGGAGTTGTAGCCAACCCACTTGGCGCCTGCTTCCTTGGCGGCTTCACCGGTTGCGGACGAGTCCTGGTGCATACCCAACACGTCGGCGCCGGCAGCAAGCAATGACTCAGCAGCTTCCTTTTCCTTTGCTGGGTCGTACCAGGTGGAGGTCCAGGCAACTTGCACCGTTGCATCCGGGTTCACCGAACGAGCACCCAAGGTGAAGGCGTTGATACCGCGCAACACTTCCGGGATGGGGAACGCGGCAACGTAACCGAGCTTGCCACTCTCGCTCGATGCAGCAGCGGCGATACCGGAGAGGTAACGCGCTTCTTCCATCGCGCCGAAGTAGTTGCCCATGTTGTCGGCGGTCTTGTAACCCGACGCATGCTGGAAGCACACATCCGGGTACTTCGCCGCAACTTCGAGCATCGGATCCATGTAACCGAACGAAGTTCCCAAGATCAGGTTGTAACCATCGCGAGCGAGCTTGTCGAACACGGCGGTGGCTTCTGCACCTTCAGGAATGAGTTCGAGTCGAGTTACCTCGATGCCGAGCTGTTCTTCCATGTAGGCGATGCCCTGGTCGTGCATGTAGCTCCAACCCAAGTCGCCTGGAGTGGTGATGTACACCACTGCGGCCTTCACCATGCTGTAATCCTCGGCTGGTGCCGTGGTCTCTTCAGTTGGCGCTTCGGTTTCTTCGGTGACTTCTTCGGCTGCGTCGTCGCCACCGCATGCTGCGGCAACGATCATCGCTGCTGCAGCAAATGCTGCTGCGATTACCTTTCGTCGTTTCATTCGTGCTCCCCTTTTTGGTGTGTGAGTGGTACGCCGTGCGGCGCGTGCTCAGAATAACACGCATGCAATTTGCAAAGACCCTGCGAAACGCAAGTTGTACGAAAAATCAGTTTTGGAGTGGCTCGTGGTGGATTGCCCGACCCGGAGGCCGCGTTCGCTGGCGCTGTACCGGCTGGCTCGCCCATCGCTGGGCCTCCACCGCCCGACGCTTAGTGTTTTACCTGTGAAATCGGCGTTGCGCGGTCTGGTCGACGAGTCGGTCACCATCATCCGCGAAGTGGCTGCGGAGTTTGAGCGCCCCGTCATGTTGTTCTCGGGCGGCAAGGACTCCGTGGTCATGCTGCACCTCGCGGTACGGGCCTTTGCGCCTGCCCGGGTGCCCTTTCCGGTGATGCATATCGACACCGGACACAATTTCCACGAGGTCATCGAGTTCCGCGACCGTACCGTGGCCGAATTGGATGTCCAACTCATCGTCGGATCGGTGCAGGCCTCCATCGATGCCGGTCGGATCCAAGACGTCACCGGTCCCCGCGCCAGTCGCAACCCCCTCCAGACCGTCACCCTGCTCGACTCCATCGCTGAGCACAAGTTCGACGCCGTGTTCGGTGGTGCCCGCCGGGACGAGGAACGAGCCCGCGCCAAGGAACGCGTCTATTCCTTCCGCGACTCCTTCGGCCAGTGGGACCCCAAGACGCAGCGCCCGGAGTTGTGGGGTATCTACAACGGCCGCCACAAGCCGGGCGAACACTTCCGCGTCTTCCCGTTGTCCAATTGGACCGAACTCGACATCTGGCGCTTCGTGGAGGAATACGACATTCCCCTCCCGAGCATCTACTTCGCGCATCGTCGCCGAGTCTTCCGCCGCGACGGCATGTGGATGGCCGAGTCGCCGTTCCTCTCACCCGATGCCGACGAACAGGTGAGCGAACAGATGGTGCGATTCCGCACCGTGGGCGACGCCACGTGCACGGCCGCCATCGAGTCGACAGCAACCACGTTGGAACAGATCATCGCCGAGACTGCGGCCGCGCGCGTCACCGAACGTGGCGCAACGCGCGCCGACGACCGCATCAGCGAAGCCGGCATGGAAGACCGCAAGAAACAGGGTTACTTCTAGATGACTCGTTGCACGGGAACACACGGCTGATGGAGCGTCTCCGGTTTGCCACGGTGGGTTCGGTAGACGACGGCAAGTCGACGCTCATCGGACGACTGCTGTACGACTCCAAGAGCATCTTCGAGGATCAACTCGAACACATCGAAAACGTGAGCAAGCGACGCGGTACCGACTACGTGGACTTGTCGTTGCTCACCGACGGCCTGCGTGCCGAGCGCGAGCAAGGCATCACCATCGACGTGGCATACCGCTACTTCGCAACACCCAAGCGCAGCTTCATCATCGCCGACTGCCCTGGCCATATCCAGTACACGCGAAACATGATCACCGGCGCATCCAACGTGGATCTGGCCATCGTGCTGGTGGATGCGCGAACCGGAATCGTTGAGCAAACACGGCGCCACAGCTTGCTGGCATCACTGCTGGGTGTGCCGCACTTGGTGATCTGCGTCAACAAGATGGATTTGGTGGAGTGGTCACCGGAGGTGTTCCACCGAATTCGCGACGAATTCGAGGAGTTTGCCTCACGACTCTCGCTTCGCGACGTCACGTTCCTGCCGATCAGCGCACTGCAAGGCGACAACGTGGTGAGCCGTTCCCCCAACCTGACGTGGTTCGAAGGCCCAACGCTGCTGCATCATTTGGAGAACGTGTACACCGCCAGCGACGACAACCGGGTGGATGCGCGTTTCCCCGTGCAGTACGTGATTCGCCCGCAACGCGCCGAGCACCACGACTATCGTGGTTATGCCGGACGAGTGGCTGGTGGCGTGTTCCGCGTTGGCGACGATGTCATGGTGCTGCCATCGGGGCTCACCACCACCATTACGGGAATCGACTCCCCCAACGGTCCGCTCATCCAGGCCGAGCCTGGAAACTCCGCAACCTTGCTCTTGGCCGATGATCTCTCCATCGCACGTGGCGACATGATTTGTCGTCCGAACAACCGCCCGCGCCAGTCTCAATCGCTGGAAGCCATGTTGTGCTGGATGGACGACGCCGCACCGTTGCAACCCGACCGCATTTACGCCATCAAACACACCACCAAGCTTGCGCGAGCCAAGGTAACCAACGTGCTGTACCGACTGAACATCTCCACCTTGCATCGCGAGACCGATGTTCGCAGCTTGGCGTTGAACGAGATTGGCCGCGTGGAACTCCACACCACCGCGCCGCTGTTCTACGACGACTACCACGCCAATCGCACGACAGGATCGTTCATCTTGGTGGACGAACACAGCGGACAAACCTGCGCTGCCGGCATGTTGCTGTCACCGCGAACATGAACGAACAACCTTCGATCGGCGCCAGTGCACCATCGCCAAGTTCCACCACCCCGGGCAACGCTCCCGTGTGGCACGAGCCTGCCGTAGCCCGCGGGAAGCGCTGGGCGCATCACCACGTACATGGCGCAACGGTGTGGCTCACGGGATTGTCGGGATCTGGAAAGTCCACCATCGCCGATGCACTCTCGCTCGAATTACTGAAGGCATCGGTGCTCGCCTACGTGCTGGATGCCGACAACCTTCGACACGGACTCAACGCCAACCTTGGCTACACCGACGCCGACCGCAGCGAGAACGTTCGGCGTGTCGGAGAGGTGGCTCGACTGTTCGCCGACGCTGGCGTAGTGGCGATCGTGCCGATCATCAGCCCGTTCGCCGCTGATCGAGCACGGGTACGCATCGCCCACGAAGGAGTCGGTCTCGACTTCGTGGAAGTGCACGTAGCCACGTCGCTTGCCGAGTGCGAACGACGCGACACCAAGGGCTTGTACGCAAAGGTGCGCAACGGCGAGCTGCGCGGAGTGAGCGGTGTCGACGCCCCGTACGAAGCGCCAACGTCGCCCGATCTGGTGGTCGCTCGTGATGGCGAGAGCGTGACAGAATCAGTAGGCCGCGTGCTGGAGCAACTCCGTCAACTCGGGGTGCTCGGCGCACACGGCAGCTGAACGATGAACGTCTTTTCTTCCCAACACTGAGCGATGTACCCGTTTCCACCCGACCAGTCCCTGCTCGCCATTGGTGGCCTCACCGTGGTGGCTCCAAAGCTCAAGATCATGTACACCCCCACTCCAAAGGTGGCGTGCAGCACCATCAAGATGATGCTGGCAACTGCCGAGGGTTCGCATCGACCCGACTTGATGGATCAAATCACCAACCCGAACGTCTCACGCCCGCAAACCATCCACGACCCGATCATCAACGGGCTGCCGCGACTCATGGACCTGCCGTGGCGAGAGATTGACAACATCCTCACGTCACCCGACTGGGTACGAATTGCCGCGTTACGTGACCCAATTTCGCGTTCATACTCCGCATGGGAGAACCGCATCTTCCGTCGCGCACCGGGCGACTTGTCACGCGCAATCGAACTCTCGCGCGATGTACTCGTTGACGGGCGAATCGACATGGCGGGAAGTTTTTCGCTGTTCTCCCAAATGATCGTCCAACACATGGACGCATTCATGAAGGATCAGCACTTCCTTCCACAAACCCACATCGTTCGAACCGACGTCATCAACTACGACATGCTCATTCGAATCGATGTGAAGGGCGATGTTGATCGTGTTGCCAAACTCATCAGCGAACGCTCGGGTCAGAACATCGTTTCCACCCGCCTCAACGAGGGGATGAAGGTAGATCTGCAGGATGTATGCGACCAACCAACCGCCGACCGAATCACTGCGGTGTATCAGATGGACTTCGATGCGTTCGGCTTCTCGAAACGAGAATTTCGCCCGGCTATCGAACCGTTCTTGTTGAGCAGTGCCGAAACCCAGTTGGTGTATCAATTGCGCGGCGTCATGGAACGTCTGTTGAGCGTGTCGCAGGCTTCCGCCAAGCAGGCTGGCGCACGTTACGGTTTTCGGCAGATTCGCAAAGCGATGGTGCGTCGCGCCACGGGTGGTCGCGCCTTCCGCGACTATCGCGTACTGGACAACTGAGCTCATGATGATTCGAGCGTGCCAGCAATGATCAACCCCAACGCCGTTGGTCGCTCCACCTTGGTGGCGCCTCGCCTCAAGGTGATGTACACACCCACTACCAAGGTGGCCTGCACCACCATCAAGTGGATGCTCGCCGAAGCCGAAGGTTCACTCGATCTCGACGTGATTCCGCGACTCCTTGCCGCCAACTTGCATCGCAGCCAAACCATCCACAACCGCCATGTAAGTGGATTGCAGAAAATCAACGAGCTTCCCGAACATCAAATTGAGGAGATCCTCTCGTCACCAGACTGGGTGCGAATTGCGGCTCTGCGCGACCCCATCGCACGCTCCTACTCCGCATGGGAGAACCGCATCTTCATGCGCGCACCGGGGCGCACCGACGGCGGCTTTGATTTGTCACCCGACGTTCTTGACGACGGTTGCATCAACATGACTGCGAGCTTTGCCCTGTTTTCACGGGCGCTTCAGGAACACACGCAGGCTTTCATGCGCGACCACCACTTCGTGCCCCAGTCGCAGGTCGTTCGACGCGACGCAGTGAACTACGACATGGTGGTTCGAGTCGACGAACCCGGCGGAGTCGACTCGATTGCGGCCCTCCTCCGCGAGCGGTCCGGCAAGGACATCCAACCAAAGCGCCACAACGAGAGCATCGGAGTCCCCCTCGAGCGAGCGTGTGACGCCGAAACTGCGCAGCGTTTGATGGCGGTGTACGCGTCCGACTACGAAACATTCGGCTTCGAGCGCCGTCAGTTTCCTGCAATCGTCGAGCCCTACGTGCTGAGTGCATCCGAGACGCAACTGGTCACGCTGGTTCGCCAATCGGTGGAGCGCGTTACCAGCGTTTCTCGTGCGGCACAATCGCGCATGTCGGCGCGGTACGGCGTGCGGCAGGTGCGCAAGGCGTTCTTCCGCAAGATTTCCTTCGGGCGGATGTACAACACCCCACGCGGAATTCACTGGTAATGGGCGGCGGCGCTGCAAGCGGCACGGCAGGCGGCGCTGCAAGTGGCGCAGCCGGTGGCGGAGTGCGTGGCGTGGCGCGTATCGGCATCGTGACGGTGAGTGATCGCGCTTCGACCGGCGTCTACGAAGACAAAGGCGGCCCAGCGATTCGCGAATTCCTCTCCACGTACCTCACCAGCCAGTGGGAACCGGTTGCTCGAATCATTGCCGACGACGTCGACACCATTGCACGCACATTGCGCGACCTCTCCGACCTAGAGCACTGCAGCCTCATCGTGACCACCGGTGGAACCGGACCCGCACCGCGCGACGTCACGCCCGAAGCCACGGAGAAGGTGTGCGACAAAATGATGCCCGGTTTTGGCGAACTCATGCGTGCGGTGTCCCTCAAGGTCGTGCCGACCGCGATTCTTTCGCGTCAGACCGCGGGAATCCGTGGATCGTCACTCATCGTGAACTTGCCGGGCAAACCCTCGTCGATCGCCGACTGCCTTACCGCGGTGTTACCAGCGATTCCGTACTGCGTCGACCTGATTGGCGGTGCGCGATTGGAAGTGGGCGGCGGACTCGCGGCGTTTCGCCCGAAGGGCGCATAACGTGGCGCCGACTTTAGTCGGCGCTGCTAGAGCTTCGTGGGGTTCGGCGCGTCGCCGTACACCACTTTGGGATCGAACACCTTCTCGGTGAGGGTGTACGTGAGGTCGAGTGGACCATCCGCCGTCGGTGCCACCGGCACACTGCGATAGAAGCACGAGCGATAGCCCACGTGGCAACTCGCACCGCCCTGCACGTCGACGCGTAGCCAAATGGCGTCCTGGTCGTCGTCGATCAGGATCTCCTTCACCTTCTGCACGAGACCGCTGGTGGCTCCCTTGTGCCACAGCTGCTTGCGACTGCGGCTGTAGTACACGGCTTCACCCAACTCGATGGTCTTGGCGAATGCTTCTGCATTCATGTTGGCAACCATCAGCACTTCACCGGTTGCATGGTCGGTGGTCACCACCGGGATGAGTCCGTCGGCGTCGAAGCGGGGTGCGAGTTCATGACCTTCTTCGACTTGTTCGACACTTGTGCGTGCGGCGTACCAGCGGTGCGATGTGTTGCTCACGGCCTCAAGGCTACGAGCGCAAAATCAGCCGAGCTTCACCCAGCCACCAACGAGGCCGCTCATGAATCCGCCATCCACCTGCACATCGCTGGCATTCAGCCACTGCAATACGGGGTCGGAGATGAAGAGCAACACTCTGGCGATGTCGTCCGCTGTGGCGTCACGTCCGGTTTCACGGGTGACTACGTCCATGATCGGTCCAACCGACTCGTGGAAGTCCTTCAAGATCGGCGTCTGCACCGGGCCGGGGCTCACGGAGTTGACCCGCACCCCGTGTTCGCGAAGGAACCTGCCGTGTTGTTTGGTGAGCACCACCACGCATTCCTTGGAGAAGTCGTACGCACGCTTGCCGTCCATCGGGTGGTCGCGCACCCAGTCGACACCGCTGTCGTAGTCGGGAGTGGCAAGCAGGCGTTGCACTTCGTCGAGATGCGACTGCCACTGCGCGCCGGCGATGGAGGCAACGTTGGTGACGGCTCCCCCGCGGTTGATTCGGTGGATCAGTCGTTCGGTCAACATGCGAAGCCCCAGCACGTTCACCCTCATGGTGACCTCGGGGTTTGCCGTGCCGGGAACTCCGGCGATGTTGAGCAGCACATCCACTTCTCCCGCGATTGCACCGACCGCTGCGTCGATCGATGCCGGGTCGGTCATGTCGACGCGCACGAACTGCGTGACGGGTAGGTCGACGTCACTGCGATCGAGGGCAATCACCTGTGCGCCCGCTTCCAACAACAGCTCGGCAACACGATGTCCGATGCCGGATGCCGCACCGGTCACCACCACTCGTTTGTTACGAAAACCGAAATGCGGCGTTCGTGCATCGTGGTGTGGAGTAGCTCCTTGTTGCCCCACCATGTCGTTACGACTTCCCTACTGGTCTTCGTACGGCTGACCAGCAGCCTTCGGCGCGCGGCTCGCGCCAATGAAGCCCGCCACCACGATGATGGTCACCACGTACGGTGCCATGATGAGGAACTCGCTCGGAATACCCGTGTCGAAGTTGCCGATCTTCAGGCGAACTGCTTCGGCGAGTGCGAACACCAACGCACCGCAGAGTGCGCCAACCGGGTGCCAGCGTCCGAAGATCACCGCTGCCAGCGCGATGAAGCCTCGACCGTTGGTGATGTTCTGGTCGAATCGACCCACGATGCCGATCGGCCACCATGCGCCACCGACTCCGGCGACTGCACCGGCGAGCAGCAAGTTGCGATAACGCAGTTTGTTGACGTCAACGCCGAGCGTGCCGGCGGCCTTGGGGTACTCACCGATGGCTCGCGTTCGCAAACCCCATCTGGTGCGGTACAAGCCCCAGGTGGTGAGGGCAACGGCAGCAAACGAGAAGTACACGAAGATGGTCTGCACGAAGAAGATCGGACCGATGAATGGAATGTCGGCCAGCAACGGGATGCGAATCGGTGTCACCGGCAGCAGGTTGTTCATCGTGTCGCGGTTGGGTACCAACACGCGGAAACTGATGAACGACGTGACACCCAAGGCAAAGAAGTTGATGGCGAATCCAACGATGACTTGGTCGACTTTGTAGCGAATGGACATCACGGCGAGGATCGCGGCGAGTCCGACCCCGGTCAACACCCCGACGAGCGTTCCCAGCCACAGGTTGGTGAGCGACGCGCCGATGGCGCTGGTGCATGCAGCCGCCAACAACATTCCTTCGATGGAAATGTTGATGACGCCGCTGCGCTCGCTGAGGATTCCTCCGATTGCCCCGAGCGTGATCGGAACGCTGCGGCTCACGGTGTCTTGCAACATGCCAACGAAGCTGAACGAATCGCCCGCTGCCGCCCACGCCAGGAAGCTCATGAAGAACGAGGCTGTGGCGAGCGCCAACACCACGTTGGAGAGTCGACCAAAGCCACGCAGCAATTGCGCTGCAGCAACCGCCACCAGCACGATGCCGAGCGCCCAACCGAATCCTTGCGCCGGCAAGGTGAATTGGCTGGTGTCGGTGATCCTGAAACCGGCATCGCCGGGGCGACGCGTGAAGATGAAGAAGCACACCATCGCCAACACGAGGTAGGTGATGCCCACACTGCGGGCGCGCTTGCGTTGTTCGGCGGATACCACGCGTTCGGGCATTGCTGCTGCGGTCATCCCCCCCACCCCCTGAACGTTTGGCCGAACGCCTTGGCGTCGCCCTTCACACGGAAGATTGCCTTCACCAGGAGCGGCGCGGCGATGAACATGACGATGAGTGCGCGCAACACGATGATGAGGTCGATCGGCACATCGGTGTCGACTTGCATTTGTCGCCCACCGGCCTGCAACGCACCGAACAACAACGCCGATACGAGCGTGCCGATCGGCGTCGAGCGACCCAGCAGCGCCACCGCGATGGCATCGAACCCGATGTCACCTGCCACCGTGCCGCTGGCGTAGCCGTACAGTCCCAGCACTTCCGAGCCACCGGCCAATCCGGCAAACCCACCGGCAATTGCCATTGACACCACCATCAGCGTCTTGGGCTTCATGCCCGCATAGCGCGCAGCTTCTTGGTTGAAACCCGTGGCTTGCATCTCGAATCCGAGTGTGGTCTTGCGCAATAGCCACCAGAACGCGAACGTGGCCAGGAGCGCCACGATGAATCCGGTGTGGGCCAAGAGGTCGATGCGCTTACCCATGAACCAGAACAGCTTCGGTAACTTGGCGGAGTCCTCGACGAATTTGGAGATGGCATCGTCTCGGCCCTCGCGCTTGAACAACTCGGTCTTCAGCAACCACAACACGGTGAACGATGCGATGCCGTTCAACATGATGGTGGTGATTACTTCGTGTGCCCCTGTTCGAGCCTTGAGAACTCCGGGAATTGCGCCGAAGAGTGCGCCGCCCACGGCGGCCGCAAGAAGCGCAAACGGCACGTGGATGATCGGCGGCAGTTGGAATGCGAAACCCACCCACAAACCGGTCATGGCACCGGCCAACATTTGTCCGGTGGCACCAATGTTGAACAACCCCGCCTTGAACGCCGACGACACGGCCAAGCCGGCCAAAAGCAACGGCGTGGCACCCGTGATGGTGTTGGAGATTGCTCGCAACGAACCGAACGAACCCTTGAAGAGACCCCAATAGGCGGTGCCCAGCGTGCTGAATGCTTTACCGAAGTTGCCGTCACCAAGGGCTTCGATATCGGTGATCACGATGATGAATGCACTCACGAACAGCGCCGCAATGACGGCGAGCAAGGTGAAGCGCAGCGACTTGAGTGTTTCGCTCATGACGCCACCGCTCCAGCCGGGCGAGAACCCGCCATGTACAAACCGATGTCCATGTGGCTCACTTTCTTGGGGTCGAGGTCGGCAACGATCTTGCCGCGGTACATCACCAACACCCGATCGGAAAGCGACATCACTTCATCCAATTCGGTGCTCACCACCAACACCGCGACTCCGGCGTCGCGTTCCTTCACGATCTGGGCGTGAACGTATTCGATGGATCCAACGTCGATGCCGCGCGTTGGCTGAGCTGCAACCGCGAGTCGAATGTCTCGACTCAACTCGCGTGCAACGATGACTTTCTGTTGATTGCCGCCCGACAACGTGGAGGCCGCTTGTGAGGGATCGTTGGTTCGAATGTCGTACGCCGCCACCAATTCCTTGGCACGTGCCTGGGCGACGTCCCACTTCATGCGAACGCCACTGGAGAACTCTGCATCGTGATACCGAGTGAGCACCAGGTTCTCGGTGATTGACATCTCGGTAACCAACCCTTGACGTTGCCGGTCCTCTGGAATGTGGGCCATGCCCGCGGCGTGACGTTCACGCGGCGAGTCGTTGGACACGTCGCGGTCACCGAGAGAAATGGATCCGGAAGCCGCACGACGCATGCCTGCCAGCGCTTCCACCAATTCGGTTTGTCCGTTGCCTTGCACACCGGCGATACCGACGATCTCCCCTGCACGAACTTCGAACGACACGCCATCCACCACGGTGCGGCCGTCAGGCTCGACCACCGACAAATTCTTCACCTGCAACATGGCTGCACCAGGTGTGGCTGGCTTCTTGTCCACCACCAACTGCACGGCGCGACCCACCATCATCTCGGCGATCTCCGACTCGGTGGCGTTCTTCGGGTTGGCCTCGCCAACCACCTTGCCTCGACGCAACACGTTGATGCGATCGGCGATGGTGAGTGCCTCCTTCAACTTGTGGGTGATGAAGATGACTCCTCGCCCAGCCGCCACCAACGAGCGAACGATCTCGAAGAACTCCAGGATTTCACTGGGCGTGAGCACCGCCGTGGGCTCGTCGAACACCACGATCTTTGCGTCACGCATGAGCACCTTGACGATCTCCACGCGTTGGCGCACGCCTACCGGGAGGTCTTCGATGATCGCATCGGGATCGAGCTCGAGGCTGTATTTGTCGGAGACTTCCTTCACCATTCGGCGGGCCTCGTCGATATCGAGCGAACCCAGTCGACCGGTCGGCTCGACTCCCAGCACAACGTTTTCGGCCACGGTCATCACGGGAACCAACATGAAGTGCTGGTGCACCATCCCGATGCCCGCAGCGATGGCGTCGGCAGGCGACGAGAAATGCTGGGGAACCCCGTCGATTCGAAGCTCGCCTTCATCGGGGCGATAGATGCCGTACAACACGTTCATGAGCGTGCTCTTGCCGGCACCGTTCTCGCCGATGAGGGCCAACACCTCGCCGGTGGACACCTCGAGGTTCACGCTGTCGTTGGCGACGATGCCGGGGAAACGCTTGGTGATTCCCCGCAGTTCAAACTTCATCTGGTGAGTCACCCCTCAGGGTCCACAGAGTAATACAACACAAGCAGGCCCGGCTGAAGCAGCCGTACCTTACGGGCGACATCCCAACACCGTCGCGCATACAAAACAAACGGGGCGGGCCGCTTTCGCGACCCGCCCCGCGTTGCTAACGCAGATCAGCTGGATTAGAGCTGGATCGAACCGTCTGCAATTCCTGCGCCAATGGCCTCAACTTCGGCCTGGATGTCAGCTGGAACTGCGGTGTAGGCAACACCAACACCACCGTTGGCAAGGGTGCCAACGTAGTTGTCGGTAACGCCACTGCCTTCGACCACATCTTTGATCGCGGCGAACACGGCTGCGTCGATGTTCTTCAGCACCGAGGCGATGTACACCTCAGCTGCGTCAGGGTTCGACACGCTCATGTCGACGTCGACACCGATGATCTTCACTTTGCCACCGGACTCGAGCGCGAACTGCGCAGAGCCGAGACCCACTGGGCCGGCAACTGGGAAGATGATGTCGGCGCCTTCGTCGGCCTGACTCTTGGCAATGTTCTTGCCGTCGTCGAGGCTTTCGAAGTTTCCGGCGAACGTGCCGTCAGTGCCGTCCCAACCGAGCAACTTCACGGATGCGCCCTTTTGGGTGTTGTAGTACTCAACGCCCTTGCGGAAGCCTTCCATGAAGATGGTTACTGGTGGGATGTTGACACCACCGAAGGTGCCGACGATACCGGTCTGCGACATTGCTGCCGAGAGGTATCCGGCCATGAACGACGGCTGGTCGGTTGCGAACACGAGACCGCGGGCGTTTGCCACCGGTGGGTCGTATGCGTAGTCGACGATCGCGTAGTTCAGACCAGTGTTGGCTTCAGCAGCCGCCTTGGTCGCATCGCCCAAGAGGAAACCCACCGTCACGGTGATGTTGCAGCCCTTGTCGGCAAACGACTGGAGGTTCGGTGCGTAGTCCGCATCGCTGGACGACTCGAGCAAGTCGATGGTGACGCCGAGTTCGGCTTCAGCCTTCTGCATGCCCGCGTACGAAATCTGGTTGAAGCCCTTGTCATCAACACCACCGGTGTCGGTGACCATGCAAGCAAGAGTGCCTGCGCCGGGGAGCGGCGCGGTGGTCTCTTCGGTTGCTGCTTCGGTCTCTTCAGTGACTTCTTCAGCTGCGTCGTCACTGCCGCATGCGCTGGCGATCAGCGCAAACGCGGCGAGAGCGAGCGCAGCGGACTTCAGTCCTTTGTGCTTTCTCATTAGTTGGTTGTCTCCTCCTCATACGACGGGTGCCGTATGTGTTGTTGTTTGGCGAAAGCATAGTTCACCCGGGTAATGCCATTGGCGACCCACCCGGGCGCCACCCACGCTGGTTGCTCCCATTCGAGTGAGACCCGGGCTCGTGCCACTCGGCCTCGCTGATAAGGTCTCGTCAACCACTTACGACAAGGAGTACTTCTATGGGCGCATGTGGCTGCGGATATACGACGGATGAACAGAAGCAGTGCAACGGCACGCACCGCATCGTGCAAGCCGTGAAGGCAGACATTGCTCAGGCTTTGGCCGACCAGGGTCACACCGAAGCATCAGAACTGGTGAAGCAGTACAAAAAACAAAGTTGAGAATTGGTCGCGCGCCACGCGCGGAGCACTACAGAGACGGTCACACGCCACGCGCGGAGCGCTGCAGTGTGTGGGCCAGGTAGGGATCGAACCTACGACCAAGGGATTATGAGTCCCCTGCTCTGACCACTGAGCTACTGGCCCCGATGGACAGTTTGGCTCCGGGGGTGGGGCTCGAACCCACGGCCGACGGATTAACAGTCCGTTGCTCTGCCAACTGAGCTACCCCGGAAAGGCTCACTCAGGCTACTCGCACCAAGCGCAGAACCGCCTCGCCTATTCGTCTTCGACGAAGGAACGCAGTCCGCTGTTGTTGTGCGGATGACGCATACGGGCCAGCGTCTTTTGCTCGATCTGTCGCACCCGCTCGCGAGTGATCTCCTCTTTCTCGGCAACCTCTTCCAGCGTGTGCTGTTTACCGATGAACTCCCCCAACCCGAACCGCATCGACATGATGCGGCGTTCACGTTCGGGCAATCCGTCGAGTGACTTTTCGATCTGATTCACCAACTCTCGTTGCACCGTTTCATTCAACGGATCGGCTGCATCCGGGCTGGCCAAAGTTTCGCCCACGGTGAGATCGTCCACGTCAACACCAACAGGTGCATCCAAACTGGCGGTCGACAACGTGAGCTGCTGAATTTCGAACAATTTCTCCACGGTGATATCGCATCGAGCCGCCACCTCTTCGGGTGTTGGGTCGCGCTTCAACTCGGCGGTGAGCTCGCGTTCCGAGCGCTGCACGCGGTTGACGATTTCCATCATGTGCCCGGGAATGCGAATGTTGCGTCCTTGGTCGGCCATGGCACGCGTCATCGACTGACGAATCCACCATGTCGCGTACGTGGAGAATTTGAATCCCTTCTCGTAGTCGTACTTGTCCACGGCGTGCATCAGGCCGATGTTGCCTTCTTGAATGAGGTCGGAGAGATGCAACTCCTTGCGGTCGTATCGGCGTGCAATCGACACCACCAACCGCAAGTTCGCACGAACCATTCGGTCCTTGGCTTTCTCACCGGCCTTCACGAGGTCGCGAAGGGTCTTGCGTTCGGCGGCCGACAACTTCGCCTTGCCGGAAGTCTTTGCTTCGTCGATTCGTTGTTGGGCCTTTTGGCCGTCCTTCACCGCCTTGCCGAGAATCTTTTCTTCGGCGGAAGTAAGCAGCGGCACCTGACCGATTTCGTTCAGGTATTGGCGCACCGTGTCGGGCGAATCGCCGCCGGAGATTCTTGGTCTTTTCACGATGTAATTAAGCCTCGATCACGGACGTTACGTCGTACAGCCATGCCAACAAGTCCGATATCAACGAGTCTGCCACATCCCGACCACTCAATTGTTCCACCTTCTGCTTGATCTCACGATCGCGCGTGATGACTGCGCTCGACGTGTCCGACACGCGACGTGCAAGTTCACGGCGTACGGCAGCACGCAGCAGGTTGATGCCTTCCTTGCGCGGGTCGGCATCGGTTGGTAAGTCGAACACCTCTACTCGGGAGAGCAACTCGAGCGCATCCGGATCGAGGTCGGCCTCGGCTTGTTTGTGATTGCCGCGGTGTGCCATGAGTGCGCGGAACACGCGTCGGTGCGTGTCGTCGCCGAACACCTCCTCGGCAACGATGCCGGTGACCTCGTCGAATCGGGCGATCATCAGCGCCAATATGACGAATTCGGCGTTTTCCTTGTTGCTGGCTTGCGCCATTGATTGGGCCTCGTTGCGCGAGCGGGAGGTCTCGAACTTTCGGTCGACCTTCTGGACGATGTCGTCGATCTGCTTCTTGTCGTTTCCCCACAGTTGCTCGGCAACCTGAGTGGCGTAGTCGCGGCGCACGATCACATTGGGATGCTCGTTGATGATGGCAATTGCGCGTTCGGCGACCCGGGCCTTGTCCTCCGGCGTGGCGATCTTTGCCCCGTCCAGCACGCGACGCACACGAAATGCCATGAACGGCTCGGCGTTTTCCACCGAATTCAGCAGCCCTTGCGGGTCGCTGTCGGCGAGATCACCGGGATCCTTCCCGCCCTTCAATCGCGCCACGCTTACGCGGACATCGATCTTGCGTTCCCATTCGTAGAAGCGCTCGGCGGCACCCTGACCCGCCGCATCGGCGTCGAACGCAAGCACCACGTTGTTGGCAAAGCGCTTCATGAGCCGCACGTGATCCTCGGTGAGTGCCGTGCCGCACGTGGCAACGGCGCGCGTGAAGCCCGCACGATGAAAACCAATCACATCGGTGTACCCCTCGCACACCACGATCTGGTCGGCCTTCACCACGTCGGCTTTCGCCCAGTTCAAGCCGTACAGCGTTTTCGACTTGGTGTAAATCTTGGACTCCGAGGAGTTCTTGTACTTTGCGGGATCTTTGCTGCCCGGAAGAATGCGTCCGCCGAACGCCACTGCTTCACCCGAGTCCTTGAAGATGGGAAACATCACGCGTGCACGAAACGAGTCCTGCAAGCGACCGCGACTGTTGGTGAATGCCAACCCGCAGTCGCGCAACATTTCGGCGTCAGCACCGAGATCGGTGGCCAGTGCATCCCATGCATCGGGCGCCCAACCGAGTTTGAATTGTCGCGCGATGTCGCCACTCAGTCCGCGGGTGCGCAAGTACTCGCGAGCATCCTTGGCGTCGGGCGACGTGAGCAATCGCTGGTGGTACCACTCCACTGCTTGCTGCATGAGTTCGAACAATTGCTTGTTGCGCTGCCGATCGCGCGACGGGCCACCGGTGGTGTACGTGATGGTGATCCCGGATTTGGCCGCCAGGTGTTCGATTGCACCGACGAAATCCAAGCGTTCCACTTCCTGCACGAACTTGAAGACGTCGCCTGATGCACCACAGCCGAAACACTTGTATCGGCCGGTTTCGTCTCGCACGTTGAACGACGGGGTCTTCTCGCCGTGGAATGGGCACAGCCCCAAAAAGTTGCGACCTGCGCGCTTTAGGGCTACGTAGTTTCCAATGACCGACGAGATGGGCTGTGCTGCACGTACGCGCTCGATGTCGTCGTCGGAGATTGCCACGCGCGAGAGACTAGTTGCGCAACTCGCTCAACACCCGTGGCTCAGCAGCTACTCGCGCGGCTTGGCGTAGCCCTTGCGCTTGTTCGCCGCCAACGATGCCACCACTCCCGTGACGAGAAAGGCGACGATGATGGCCAGCGAGAGAGCCACCGGAATGTGGAATTCCCACCATGCCAATGCCATCTTGACTCCCACATAGATGAGGAGCGCAGAGATGGTGTGGGGCATGTAGACGAAACGCTCCCGCATGTCGGCTAGCAGGAAGTACAGCGCCCGCAAGCCAAGGATTGCCCACGCATTGGAGGCGAACACGATGAACTGCTCGCGACTGATGGCCAGCACCGCCGGAACGGAGTCGACGGCGAATACCACGTCGGTGACCTCGATGATCACCAATACCGCCAAGAGTGGTGTGGCGAATCGCTTGCCGTTCACCCGGGTGAACATCTTCTGACCGTCGTAATGATCGACAGACGGCACGAATCGTCGGAAGAGTTTCATGGTGGTGGTGTCGTTTGGGTTGGTGTCCTCGTCCTTGCCACTGATGATCTTCCAGCCCGTATAGATGAGGAACAGGCCGAACACCAGCAGCAAGATCTTGAATCGGTTGATCACTGCTGTGCCGACAAGGATGAAGACGAACCGGAACATGAGTGCGCCGAAGATTCCCCAGAACAACGTTCGGTGCTGGTACTGACGAGGAACGGCAAAGTGGGCGAAAATGATCGCCCACACGAACACGTTGTCCACCGACAAGCTCTTCTCGATCAGGTATGCGGTGATGTACTCCACGGCCGCAGGTCCCGCTTGACCTTGACTGGCGAACATGGCAGCAATCACACCGGTGAATGCCAAGCCGAGACCTATCCAGACGGCGCTTTCGATGGCGGCTTCTCGAATTTCCACTACGTGGGCTTTTCGGTGGAATACCAGTAGGTCCACGAGAAGTGCGGCAGCGATCACGCTGATGAGCATCGGCCAGCCCCACACCGGCACCGACACACTGGCGAATTTTTCGGAACCGGATGATGCGAGAGGATGCATGCCACCAGCCGCGAGTTCGTGTGCGGCCACACTTACGTTGCAGAGCATCAATTCACCGTACCGACTGCGCCGCCGATGATTGCTTGTGCGGCGGACAACCGAGCAATCGGCACACGATACGGCGAGCAGCTCACGTAGTTGAGTCCTGCTCGATGGAACAGGGCGATGGACTCGGGGTCGCCACCGTGTTCGCCACACACGCCGAGTTTCAGCTTGCGATTGGTTTTGCGTCCACGTTTGGCAGCGATCTGAACGAGCTCTCCGACGCCGTCTTGGTCGATGGTGTCGAATGGGTTTCGCTTCAAGAGTCCGAGTTGGAGATACCGCGGCATCATGCGACTCTCCACATCGTCGCGACTCAGTCCGAGCGTCATCTGCGTGAGGTCGTTGGTGCCGAAGCTGAAGAAGTCCGCGTGTTCTGCCAGATCCTCGGCGCGCAAGGCAGCTCGAGGCGTTTCGATCATGGTTCCGATAGTGACATGTGCACGTTTGGCGCGCTTGCCAGCCGGCGTGGTGCGCGGAAGGTCGGCGAATTCGCTCAACACTCCTTCGACCCATCCGCGGGCCAGGGCCAATTCGTCGGCGGTGATGGTGAGAGGAATCATCACTTCCACGATCGGCTCGAGTCCCTCGCTGGCAACCTGTTCGGCTGCCTGCATGAGTGCCCTTACTTGCATGGCATACAAGCCCGGCTTCATGACACCGAGCCGTACGCCACGTGTGCCCAACATGGGGTTGACTTCCGCCCACTCGCGGGCAATATGCAACAGTTTGGTTTCTTCGGCAGTAAGACCCGAGGTTGCGAGCTTCACTTCCAGCTCGTGCACATGCGGGAGGAATTCGTGCAACGGCGGGTCGAGTAACCGCACGGTGACCGGCAATCCGCTCATCGCGCGCAGGATTCCGATGAAGTCTTCTTTTTGGGCTTCGCGAAGTTCCTCGAGTGCCGCAGCTTCTTCAGCTGGAGTATCGGACAGAATCATTCGACGCACCACGGGGAGTCGCTCGGCCGTGAGGAACATGTGCTCGGTGCGACACAAGCCGATTCCTTCGGCGCCGAAAGAACGAGCGACGGCGGCGTCGTTGGCAGTGTCGGCATTGGCACGAACGCTCAACTTGCCCTTGCGAATGTCATCCGCCCATTTCAAGATGGTGTGAAATTCGGGTGGCGGTGTAGCGGCCGCCAATTCGAGCGCGCCGAGCATGATGTCCCCAGTGGCGCCGTCGATTGAAACGGTGTCGCCCTCCCGGACGACCACATCACCCGCAGTGAACTGCTTCCCGTTGATCTTCACGGCCTCGGCACCCACTACTGCTGGCGTACCCCATCCCCGTGCCACGACGGCGGCATGACTCACGAGACCACCGCGCGACGTGATGATGCCTTCGGCTGCCATCATCCCGTGAACGTCCTCGGGGCTCGTCTCGTTGCGAACGAGGATGACACGTTCACCGCGTTTTGCGGCGTCGGCTGCAGCATCTGCCGTGAAGTACACCTTGCCGACAGCCGCGCCGGGCGATGCGGCGAGCCCTTTGGCGATGGCTGGACTGGTGGTGGCAAACTGCGGGTGCAGCACCGAATCGAGATGGTCGGCGGTAACGCGCATCAATGCTTCCTTCTTGGTGATGCTCCACTTGCGCTTCCCACTGCCGCTGCTCTTGGTCATCTCCACTGCCATGCGCAGTGCCGCAGCTCCGGTGCGTTTACCCACGCGAGTTTGCAGCATCCACAACTTGCCGTCCTCGATGGTGAACTCCGTATCGCACATGTCTTTGTAGTGGTGCTCGAGGCGGGCGAAGATGTCGAGCAATTCGGCATGCACCTTCGGGAATTGTCGCTCGAGTGCGTCGAGGTGTTCGGTGTTGCGAATACCCGCCACCACATCTTCACCTTGAGCATTCACGAGGTAATCGCCGTACGGCGTGTTCTCTCCCGTGGCCGCATTTCGCGTGAAACCCACGCCCGTACCCGACTGATCGTTGCGATTACCGAACACCATGGCTTGAACGTTCACCGCCGTGCCGAGGTCGTGGCTGATCTTCTCGCGCACGCGATATGCGACTGCACGTGCGCCATTCCACGAGCGGAACACGGCTTCGATCGCACCACGCAGTTGCTTGTTGGGATCCTGCGGAAAGTCCTTCCCAGTTTCACGCTTGACCACGGTCTTGTACTGAGTACAGAGATCACGAAGCGTTGCCGCTGGGAGTGCCGCATCGCTCGCTACTCCGAGCGTGGCCTTGGCATCTTCCAGTGGATGTTCAAAGTGCTGTCCGTCCACCCCCAGCACGATGCGGCCGTACATGGCGATGAACCGGCGGAAACTGTCGTAGGCAAATCGCTCATCGCTGGTGGAGTGTGCGAGTGCAACAACGCTCGCATCATTGAGCCCGAGATTGAGCACCGTGTCCATCATCCCGGGCATGGAGAACTTGGCACCGGAGCGAACCGACACCAGCAACGGATTGGTGGCATCACCGAGTTTGCGAGCCATCTTCTTTTCGAGCGTTGCGATGTGGACGGCAATCTCTTTGTCGAGCGATGCCGGCCAGCCGCTGCGCATGTAATGACGGCACGCGTCGGTGGTAACCGTGAAGCCGTGCGGTACCGGCAGCTTGAGCACCGTCATCATCTCGGCGAGGTTGGCACCCTTGCCACCCAACAAATCCTTCATGCTCATGGGCGCTTTGCGGTGTTTGTGGTCGAAGTCGAAGACAAACACCATGACTCGCGAATCCTATATTGTTTGGCGACCAGACCTCGGTAGACCCATGTTGGCTGCTACGGCAGCCACCCGCGGCATCTGCAACTTGGCCTATAGGGCAGATACTCGTGGCAAGTGCGACCGTGAAACAAGGACGAGCGCGTACTCTCCGGCCACGGAGGTGCACATGCCGACGTCGATGCTGCCGTGGTGGTCGGCATCCGTTGCAACGGCGGCGATGTGGTACGGCTGTCCCACCTCGACACGGGCTGCCGCCATCGAAGCAGGCAGACGCATCAACATTCGTGGCGCAGTGCTCCCACGGCTATCCATACGCTCCACGAGTTCTTGTCCTGGGTAACACCCTTTGGTGAACGACACTGCTACATCCACCAATCCGGTTTCGGCCGGGAGCGAAGTATCGCTGATGTCGATCCCGAAGATCGGCCATGCACAGCGCACGCGTTCCGCGTGATACTCGTCGTGAGTGCCCATACGAATCGCAGCGATGCCAGCGATGGGTGCATCAGGATGCGCTGCAAAGATGTCGACAGCCCCATCCCCGCTACGCCAAGCGGGCACGGCGCCGGGTAGCGCGAGCAGCACAGCGTAGGAATCGGCGTCCGGCGTGGTGCCTGGCGCGGCGCTGGATACTGCGGCCAGCCCGCGGATCGCAACGACCACTTCGGTGCTCAGGGCAAAGTCGCACTGCACGCGGATCTTGAACTTGTTGAGTCGTGCCAGTGCAGCGGCACCGCAGCCAGCATCGACATCGAGTACGAAGTGATCGTCAGCCGTGCAGCGAACACGAAAGAACGCGTTCAACTTTCCACTCGGGTCGAGGATGAATGCATGGGTAACTCCGCCGGGTTTCAATGCAGCGATGTCGTTGCTGAGTTGCGAGTGCAGGAACGTTCGTGCGTCCTTGCCGGTGGCTGTGATGACATCGCGGGTGATTTCGAAGCGAAATGGGGTGGTGCTCATGGTTGATGCTCGCATCGAGGGGTCATCGGGAACGCGTGCGTTGAGCCGTCATTCGACGTGCGGTGGGCAACGCGGCAATCAGTGCCGCTGCCTTGTTCTGGCACTCGAGATGCTCGTCGTCGGGGTCGCTATCGGCAACGATGCCGGCACCGGCTTGAAACCACGCGGTGTTGCCCTTGGCAAACATCGTGCGGATCGCTATTGCTGCATCCAAATTGCCGTTGAAGTCCACGTAACCCACGATGCCCGCATACGGGCCACGTCGCACGGGCTCGAGTGCATCGATGATCTCCATGGCGCGCACCTTTGGTGCTCCGCTCACCGTGCCGGCCGGCAACGTGGCGCGCAACACGTCGATGGGTCCCAAACCTTCGCGCAACTCCCCCGACACCTGCGATGTGAGGTGCATGACGTGGCTGTAACGCTCCAAGGTCATGAGTTCGTCCACTTTCACGGTGCCGAACTTGGCCACTCGACCCACGTCGTTTCGCGCGAGGTCCACCAGCATCACATGCTCGGCGCGCTCCTTGGGGTTTTCGCGGAGCTCGCCTGCAAGCCTGCGATCGTGCTCGTCATCGCGACCACGCTTGCGTGTGCCAGCAATTGGTCGGCTCACCACTTTGCCGTCGCGTACTTGCACCAATGGCTCGGGCGAACTTCCGGCGATCGTGAGTGCCTCGTGCTTGACGTAATACATGTACGGGCTCGGGTTCACTTGTCGTAGCACTCGATAAAAATCGAATGGATCGGCATCGAGCTGCGTTTCGAATCGTTGCGAGAGCACCACCTGGAAGATGTCGCCAGCGAGGATGTGCTCCTTGGCAACACGCACGGCATCTTGGTACCGGCCATCAGGCAGGGACGACGTCAATGCACTCGGGGTTTCTCCTGCGACGGGAGGCTCAACTACGTCGCTGGTGGTGGCGCGGGACAAGTCATCCGCCATGCGTTGCACTGCCACCACGGCTGCGTCGTAGGCAGCGTCAATCTGATCGGCAGTGAGCCCCAAGGTTGGCACGCTTTCGATGAGGAACGCGCGTTGTCGCCAGTGATCGAACGCGGCCAACGAGCCGATCATGCTCATGACTGCATCGGGAATGTTGCGGTCGTCGTGTGGAGCGTTGGGGAGATGTTCGATCTCACGCACCATGTCGTAGCCAACGTGGCCGATCATGCCGCCTTGCAGCGGTGGCAATTCGGGCATCACGGGTGCGCGATGGGCCGCAAGCATCGCCTCGAGTGCAGCGAGGAATCCCTTGTCGCGGGGCACCGACGCCGGCACCGAGCCCGACACACGCACTTCCCCATTGACGATCGCAATCTCGGCACGCGGGCGGCATCCAACGAAACTGAATCGCGCCCATCGCTCGCCGTGTTCGACGGACTCCAGCAGAAATCCGGGTTCGTCACCCACGAGCGCCAGGAAGACTCCGACGGGCGTATGACGGTCGGCGAGCACTTCGGCCCATACGGGCACCACGCCGTAGCTAGTCGCTAGTACTCGGAACTCGTCGCGACTGGGTGAGATGCGCACGCCAAGCCCTAGAGGTACAAGCCGGTGCTGGCCTCGATGCGCGAAGCAGCAACAGCGTGGAGATCGCGCTCGCGCAACATGATGTAGTCGATTCCGCCAACTTCGACCTCGTAGCGGTCGTCGGGGCTGAACAACACTCGATCGCCAACTTCGGCAGCGCGCACGCTTTGGCCGAGCGCCACCACCTCTGCCCAGACGAGACGCTTGGCAACTTGTGCGGTGGCTGGAATAAGGATTCCGCCGCCCGAGCGACGTTCGCCGTCGCTGCTGGGAATCTTCACCAAGAGCCGATCGTTCAGCATCTTGATCGGCAGTTTTTCGTCGCCCGACATTTGGGTCAGGCTACTGACGCATTGACGCGCCGGCTCGGCTACCGACGCACGATGACGCCGCGGGCTGCCATCGCCGCCTTCGCCTGCGCCACGGTGAACTCACCGAAATGGAAGATCGATGCCGCCAACACTGCATCCGCCCCACCTTCCAGCACACCTTGCGCGAGGTGCTCGAGTGTGCCCACACCTCCGCTTGCAATCACCGGCACGTCGACAGCATCCGCGATGGCGCGTGTGAGGGCGATGTCGAATCCTTCGCGAGTGCCGTCGCGATCCATCGAAGTAAGCAAGATCTCTCCCGCGCCGAGCGATACCGCTCGCTGTGCCCATTCGCGGGCGTCGATGCCGGTTGCCGTGCGACCACCGTGCACGAACACCTCGTAGTGGTCTCCCACACGTTTGGCGTCGATCGCGCACACCACGCACTGATTACCGAAGTCCTGCGCAATGTCGCTGATCAACTCGGGGCGTTGTACGGCGGCGGTGTTCACGCTCACCTTGTCGGCTCCGGCACGCAACAACGAGCGTGCGGCGTCGACATCGCGGACTCCTCCACCCACCGTGAGTGGAATGAAGAGCTGCTCGGCCGCACGCGACACCACGTCGACCATGGTCACGCGCTGATCGCTGGATGCCGTGATGTCGAGGAACACCACTTCGTCGGCTCCTTCGGCGTCGTACCGGGTTGCGAGTTCCACCGGATCACCGGCGTCGCGCAAGCCAACGAAGTTGACGCCTTTCACCACCCGACCATCGGTCACGTCCAAACACGGAATCACGCGTGCAACACGAGTCATGATCGACAATCCCGCAGAGTGGAAATCATGCTTGCAACGCTCGCAGTGCCTCGCGCACGCTGAAGCGACCCTCGTAAATTGCCTTACCAACGATGACGCCCGCAAGCCCGCGCACGTCGCGCAACTCGCGAAGATCGGTGAGCTCGGCGACACCACCACTGGCAATCACCGGTGTGGTGGTCAACGATGCAATGTTGCGCAGGCCGTCGATATCCGGGCCGGCCAACATGCCGTCCCGTGAGATGTCGGTGATCACGAACGCCGATGCTGCGGGGTATCGGGTTACCGCATCCGCCAACGTGAGGGCGGAACCTTGCAGCCAGCCGTCGGTGGCCACTTCTCCATTGCGGTGGTCCAAACCCACGGCGACATCCACGACGCGTGCCACGACGTCCACCAACTGTGGCTCGCGGACCGCGGCCGAACCCATCACCACTCGAACCACTCCGGCGTCGGCAAGTTGTTGAGCGTCTTCGACGCTGCGCACTCCACCACCGGTTTGTATGCGAATGCTGTTCCCCAGTGCATTGGCGATCTGCTGCACTACGTTCCGGTTGTTGCCGTCACCCTTGGCAGCATCCAGGTCCACGATGTGCAACCAAGTTGCCCCATCGGCGACGAATTGGCGTGCGACATCCAGCGGATCGGTGCCGTAGTGGCGCTCGCGAGCAAAGTCCCCTTGCTCGAGACGCACGACACGACCACCGCGCAGATCGATGGCGGGATACAGGTCCACGGTCTCGTCACACCTTCGCGAGACGTGCAGCATCAACGAAGTTCTGCAGCATTCCCAGCCCATCGACTGCCGATTTTTCGGGATGAAACTGCACCGCAAACACGTTGGCGACACGCACCGCAGCAGTCACCTGGCAGCCGTAGTCGACGGTGGCAACGATGCACGACTCGTCGTTGGGCACTCCGTGCAGTGAGTGCACGAAGTACATCCACGGCTCGTCGGGAAGCGATGCGAACATCGGGTCGCGTTCAGCGGTGTTTTCGTTGCGGCCGACGGCACGCGCGCCACGCAGTTGCAAACGATTCCACTGCATTTGTGGTCGCTTCACCGTGTCGGGCAGGTATCGCACCACGCCGGGCACCACGTTGAGGCCCGCCACCCCGGGGCTCTCTTCGCTTTCGGTGAACAACATCTGCATACCCACACAGATGCCAAGGAACGGCGCACCACCAGTGACGCGCTCGTGGACGAGATCTTCCAAGCCGGCAGCGCGCACCGCCGACATGCATGCACCGAAGTTTCCGACGCCTGGCAGCACGGCTGCGTGGGCATCGCGAATGAGTTTCGGATCGTTGGTGAGTCGCGCATCGGCGCCAACCTTCTGCAACGCCTTCTGCGCCGAGCGAAGGTTGCCGATGCCGTAGTCGAGTACCGCGATGAGCGGCGCGTTCACTACAGCGTGCCCTTGGTGGACGGCACTCCTGACGACTCCACTCGCACGGCGTCTCGCAGGCATCGTGCCAAACCCTTGAATGTGGCCTCGATGATGTGGTGCACGTTGGTTCCTGCTCGCTTGTTGACGTGCAGTGTGATTGCAGCTGCCGTGGCGAACGATGACACTGCGTGCTCGGCAAGTTGCGGGTCGAACGGTGGATTACCGAGCGGCAGGCACTCGGGCAGTTCTACGTTCCAGGCAACGAACGGGCGCCCGCTGAGGTCGAGCGCCACGTCGATGAGTGCTTCATCGAGCGGAAACGATCCGCTTGCGAAACGACGAATCCCCGCCTTATCGCCGAGGGCTTCGCGAAATGCCTCACCCAACGTGATCGAAACATCCTCGATGGTGTGGTGCGTGTCGATGTGGAGATCACCCTTTGCTTGGACGTCCAAGCGGAAGCCGCCGTGCTTTCCCAACTGATCGAGCATGTGATCGAAGAACGGGATCCCGGTGGACACGTTCGTGGAAGACGGGCCGTCGAGGTCGATAAATACATCGATCGACGTTTCCTTGGTGGAGCGGGAGCGTCGGGCGGATCGAGCCATGGCTTCTAGTCTCGCGCCGACAGGGCGTTGCGCAACGCTGCGAGGAATGCGTCGTTTTCTTCTGGTGTTCCGACGGTGACGCGCAGGCAATCGGTGAGACCCTCCCACGACGAGCAATCACGCACCAAGACTCCCCCGTCGAGGAGCGACTGCCATACGGCACGGCCCGTGCCGTTGGTCCCGGCGGTGCCCGTGCCGTTGGTCCCGGCGGTGCCCGTGCCGTTCGGCCGGAACAAAATGAAGTTCGCCTGGCTCGGCCACAAAGTGAGTGGCATCGTGCGCATGGCGCTCAGCAGTCGTTCGCGCTCGGCAACCACGTCGGCCACGCCGCGTTCCATCGCCGACAAGTATTTCAGCGCGATGGTGCCGGCAACTTGTTTGAGTGCGTCGAGGTGATATGGCAATGTCACGATCTCCAGGTCTTCGATCATCCACGTTGGTGCGATCAGATAGCCGAGGCGTGCCGCCGCCATCGACCATGTTTTGGAGAACGTGCGGCTCACCGCAACTCGCGAGTCTTCGTTCACGTACTGAAGTGCCGAATGCGGAGAGAACTGGGCGTACGCCTCGTCGACCACCACCACACCCGGCGCGTTCTTGATGGTGCTGGCGATGATCGCCGGATCTTCGGCCATGCCCGTGGGGTTGTTCGGCGAGCAGAGAAACGTGACGCTCGGTTGATGTTCGGCGAGCACGCGCTGCACTTCGCCTTCGCTCAGGGTGAAGTCGGCGTTTCGCTTGCCGTTCACCACGGTTGCACCAGCGATTCGCGCAATATGGGAGTGCAACTGATACGTCGGTTCGAACGTGGCCACGGTGCGTCCTGCGCCGCTGTACGCCAGCAGCACGCTCTGCAACACTTCGTTGCTGCCGTTGGCTACGAACACATTGTCGGGGCTCACCTTGTGCATGGCGGCAATCGCGCCACGAAGTTCGCGTGCAGCGCGATCGGGGTAACGATTCCAGCGAACCGCACTTACGGCTCCGGCGAGCTCGCGAACGAACTCAGCGGGTGGCTCGATGGGCGACTCGTTGGTGTTGAGTCGCACCTTCACCGACACTTGCGGCGAGTGATAACCCGACATCGCGCGCAGATCGTCGCGTTTTGGGTAGCGATTCACACGGTAAGGCTACTGAAGCAGTTATCTCGCGGTTCGCACTGCGCGCTGCAACAACCGAATGGCGGTCGACAGTCCACGCTCCGCTTCATAGATCGACACCAGCAACGAGTCCGAGTCGTCGTCCGAGTTGCGCACCGCTGCGTTGCGGCGCTCGGCCAAGGCCGTGAGACGCGAACGACACGCTTCGACCGCATCCACCAGCGCCGAGAGTTCGGCTGCTGCCGATGCATCGTTTCGGTCGCTGGGCATGTCGCGCAAGGCTAGATGTTGCCGCGGGTCGAGCCGGGACGGCTAGGTGTTGCGCGATGGACAAATCTTGGCGAGACGACATTCCGCACAATTCGGTTTGCGCGCATCACAAATACGTCGCCCATGCAGGATCATTCGCAAGCTGAATTCACCCCACTCCTTGGGCGGCAACAGCGAGTTCAGTTGATGTTCCACTTTGACTGGGTCGTCATCGTTGGTGATGCCGAGTCGCTTCGACAGCCGGAGCACGTGAGTGTCCACCGGGAGTCCCGGCAAACCAAACGCCACACTGCGCAAAACGTTCGCCGTTTTTCGACCAACCCCGGGCAGCGTGACCAGATCTTCTATCGCGGTCGGCACTTCGCCACCGAACCGCGTCATGACTGCATTGGCCATTCCGATGAGATTCTTTGCCTTGGTGCCATAGAAGCCGGTTGAACGAACCAGGTTCTCGACATGCGAGATGTCGGCTACCGCCAAAGCTGCGGCAGTGGGATAGGCAGCGAACAGGTTCGGTGTCACCATGTTGACTCGTGCGTCGGTGCACTGTGCCGAGAGAATCGTTGCCGCGAGCAGCTGAAACGGTGACTCATGGGTGAGCTCGCAAATGGCCACGGGATAGTCCTTTTTCAGCTCACGAAGAATCGTGCGTGCGTGCGATGGCAACTCGGCTTTTGTGGGACGCTTCGGTTTCGTGGGCTTCGACTTCGCGGGCTTCGGTTTCGTGGGCTTCGACTTCGCGGGTTTCTTCGTCGGCACGGCTCAACCGTAATCGGCGCTTCGGTACATCGGTAGCCTTCTGCCGTGTCGCACGTTCATCTTTCGCGAGTGAATCGTGGTTGGGTGATGAGAAGTCATGATCACGTCTCACCCGTCGAATTCGATTCGGCAATCGCCAGCATTCGTTCTGCCGGCGGTGGGTCGGTTCGCTGGTTCGTCAACAATCCAACCGACATTGAACGCGATTGCGCGGCCCGGCACCATCTTCGTATCGACGTACCGCTGCTGCTCATGCGCTGCGACCTACCCCTCGATGCGCGCCATCGCACGCCTGACCGCTTCGTCACCCGTGCATTTCGCCCGGGTGTCGACAACGACGAATGGCTCGAGGTGAACGCCCGTGCATTTGCCGGCCATCCCGAACAAGGTGACTGGAACCACGATGTGCTCGCCCAACGTCTTGCCGAGCCGTGGTTCGATCCGCATGGTTTCCTCGTGTACGAAGTTGATGGACGCATTGTTGGTTTTTGCTGGACGCAGGTACACCGCGACGCGGACATGCACCATCACCACGACTATGACCATGAGCACGACCACAGCGGAGCGCACCACCACGATCAAACGGAACCCGCCGGCGAGATCTACGTGATTGGTGTCGACCCTGCCCACCACGGCAAGGGGCTGGGTCGTGCCCTCACCATCGCGGGGTTTGCCTATCTGGCCGCGCAGGGCCTGCGGCGCGGCATGTTGTACGTAGCCGGGGACAACACCGCAGCAATCGGTTTGTATTCGTCGCTCGGGATGACCGTGGCCCAACACGACGAGGTGTTCGTCGGCGTCGTCGCCTAGCGGCACTCACCGTCATCGTCCGGCGACACGCACCAGATAGTTTCGCAGCATGCCCGAAACACCTGCTTTGCCCCGTTGGAGTGTTGCCGATGTCCACGAGTCGTTCGATTCGCGTTCGTTCACCGATGCCATGGAGCGTCTCGGCGCCGATGTGGGTCGCCTGAGCTCGCTGTTCGACGAGCACAACGTCCGCGGTGTCACACCACGCAAGCCCACCGCCGAGGACGGGCAGGCTGCCGATGCGGTGATTACGGCGTTCAACTCCGTGGCCGAAGCCAACAATGTGCTGGGTGCCTACGTGTACGCCACGGTGAGTACCGATTCGCGTCACGAGCGTGCGCAAGGTTTGTTGTCCGAACTCGAGGTGATCGACAGCAAGATGTCTCCGCTGGTGGCCCGATTGGCCGAGTGGGTGAAGTCGCTCAACGCCGACGACTTGGCCACACTCAGCGAACAAGCGCGTGAACATCTCGGACCGTTGCGACGTTTGCAGGCCCGTGCCGAACACCAGATGAGCGAGGCCGAGGAGAACCTCTACGCAGAGTTGTCCACCACCGGATCGTCGTCGTGGGGACGTTTGCAGGGCGACCTCACTTCGCAGTTGAAAACCACGGTGGAACTCCCCGATGGCACCAAGGAACTTCCGATGGCCGCCGTCCGCGGGTTGGCAAGCAACCCTGATGTCCGCGTTCGCAAGGCTGCATACGAAGCCGAGATGCGCGCCTGGCCAACCATCGGCACGGCATGCGCAGCCGCGATGAACGCCATCAAGGGCGAGGCCAACACGGTGAACCGTCGTCGCGACTGGTCGTCTCCGCTCGATGCATCGTTGTACGCCAACAGCGTGAGCCGAGCAACGTTCGATGCGATGCAGTCCGCGGTGCATGCCTCGCTCCCCGACTTCCGCCGTTGGCTACGCGTGAAGGGCAAGTTGAACGGCGATCAGAACGGCGTTTCGTGGTGGAACCTGCTGGCGCCACTGTCGTTTGCACCGAGCAACATTTCGTGGGACGAAGGCGTCAAGTTGGTGCGCGGCGCGTTCAGCGCCTACAGCGACCGCCTTGCCGGTTTGGTTGATCGATCTCTGAACGAGAAGTGGATCGATGCCGAGCCACGCGAAGGCAAGGTGGGCGGCGCGTTCTGCATGTCGTTCGTCAACGATCGTTCGCTGGTGCTGCTCAACTGGAGCGGCAGCGTGGACTCCGCGCAGACCACCGCACACGAATTGGGTCACGCGTACCACAACACGCAATTGGCGCACCGAACACCGATGCAGCGCGGTTTGCCGATGGCGCTCGCGGAGACCGCGAGCATCTTCTGTGAAACCCTGGTGGTGGAAGAAGGCCTCTCGCGATTGCAGGGTGACGAGCGTTTGGCGTTGCTCGATGTGGATCTCCAAGGTGCAGCCCAAGTGGTGGTGGACATCCACAGCCGATTCCTCTTCGAGTCGGAGGTATTCGCTCGTCGTCAACGCCGCACCCTCGGCGTGAGCGAACTCAACGAAATGATGGGAGATGCGCAAAACCGCGCCTACGGCGATGGTATTGACCAGACCACCGCCCACCCCTACATGTGGATTCTGAAGCCCCACTACTACGGCAGCCACTTCTACAACTGGCCGTACACCTACGGATTGTTGTTCGGCTTGGGTCTCTATGCGCAGTATCAGCGCGACCCCGAGCGTTTCCGCAACGGCTACGACGATCTGTTGTCGCGAGCCGGCATGGACTCCGCCGAGCAACTTGGTCAGTCATTCGGTCTGGATGTGACGAAGGAAGACTTCTGGACCGCCTCGCTGGATGTGCTGCGTGCACGTATGCGCGACTACGAGCAGCTCGCCACGCCACACCTCAAGTAGACCGGAACAGATCCTCCAACAACAAGCGCGAACGACTATTGAGTGGTTCGTCTGGGAAGTATTTCGTCACGATGGCAACAACGGCGGCGACACTTCGCAGCTCGAGGTGCTTGACGAGCACCTGCACATCGTCAACGTCGCGGGTCGCACGAGCGGCACGCACCTTCATCGCCAGTAGGTGCTCTGGCGGTGTCACCATGACGCGAAGGTTGGGGTGATCGAACACTGGGGTGCCACGTCCGGCACGTCCGGAGACATACACCGATGCTTGATTGTTGAGCCACGACTTCGGTAGACGCAATTCGTCGGCAACCTCGTGGGCTGCTTCGAGCACATGACTGTCGGGTTTGAACACTGCGTCGACATCACGGGTAGCGGCACGCGAATTGAAGGCCAGCACCATTGCCGCACCACCGAATATGTGCACTTCGCCAACCACTCCCCGGCGCGACAGCTTTTCTGCAAGTACTCCGAATGCAGCGCGCAGAAGCTTGCGATCGAGGAGCGGCTGGGTCATGCCGTAACGCCCGTGCGCAGGTTGCTGGTCATGCGCTCTGCAAGTCTCGGCGATCGATCATGACGCCACGTCGACGCAACGACGCAGGCGTGTGCACCAGCGCCGCAGCTTTCGCGGACGCAAGATCACTCACCCACCAAGCGCGTTCGAGGAAACGAGATGGCTCGAACACCCACGTTGGTGGATCGATATTGGCATGCACACAAAGATGCTCGGCGAGTGCGGCAAGGAGCGCGTCGAACCGCTCGTCGCCTGTGGACTCGGGTGCCACTGCCACCAACAGCGCAAGGGGCTGCGCGTCGTCGTTGGTGGCGCGCAAGAACTCGAACACCAACCGCAGTCGACGTTTCTCGTCCGACACCTTTACTGCGGCAATGTCTCGCGCAAGATCACACATGCGATACAGCGACCGATCTGGCGCAATGTCGAGCTCCAACCGCATGCCGGCAGCAGCAAGCATTCGCGTGAGCACCGGCAACGTGGGCTCGCGAGTTCCGGCCTCGTAGGCAGCGATGGCAGATTGTGCGGTGTCGGCGAGTTCCGCCAGGCGGGTCTGGGTGAGCCCCGCCTCGTGGCGAGCTCGGCGCAACAAGGCGGCAGCGGTGCCACGAGCCGTGCCCTGTTTGGTATCTCGCATCGTAGATAGTGTACGCACGGGGTATCCCACACTTTGCGTGGTTTGGCCACACACTTGACGGAGTGAAC
>VFQT010000816.1_pt1 | contig 42009 bp, 26 predicted proteins | sample 3512381 | NCBI WGS metagenome assembly VFQT01 (sample SAMN10412376, study PRJNA504923) | tailings metagenome | isolation source: Relicate 2 Philex TSF3 active mining site | place: Philippines: Tuba, Benguet | collected 2017-08-29 | reverse complement strand
TATTAATTGTATGACCTAATAAATCTAATGGTTCATTATCAACAAATCTAGGACATATTGAAATTTTATTAAGTTGACTATTAATTATTTTTTTAAAATGAGGATGATTATGACCAAAATTAGCTGCACAATAAGATGAAGTTGCATCTAAATATGATTTTCCATTTTTGTCATAAAAATTAATTCCCCTAGCTTTATTAATAATAATATTGGTACCTTCAACCAATAATGTTTTATAATTTCGTGCTACATATATTCCATTCATTAATTTAGTTGAATTATCAAATTAAAATATTATCTTTCAATTTTTTTTAACACATAATATTATTAAAATTATAAAGGTAATTTGTATAACTAATATTTGATTAATTTTTCACAAATATCATCTAATAATGATTGATTTTGTTCTAACCATTTGACAAATATTAAATCCATTTTATCAAATGCTGTATAATCATCTAACATAATATCTTCATCTAAAGTAATGTCTAATCTATAAAAATGCTTAAGATTTTCTATTTTTGATATTTTTTTTAATGTATTCATTTCATATGAAGCAGAAGCATTAAAAAATACATTAATCAATGATCCAGCCCATGATAACATACCACTAGGTATTTGTTTTATTTTTGGATTATAATGACCAGTACCAATAGATATTTGCAAGAATTCTTCTTGCTGACCATAATGAACTAATGCATGAGTAAATATTAATTCAGATAAATTATTAGTAACAACAGCTCCATCAATTAAAGTATGTGAATCTAATACATATGGTGGAAAATAAGTAGGTGCAGCTGTTGACCCTCTTACTAATTTCCATAATTCATATTCTTTATGAGTATCATGAAATGAATGCCAACATATAGGTTTAGAATTTGCTAAATCATATGTTAATATAGATAATGGTTTTTGTGCATCAGCTAATTTTAATCCAGCAAAAAAATTTTTAAATTCTGAGTTAATATAGTAATCTGAATATTTAGAATTAAAAAGACCAAAACCTGAACTTAGTGTGTAAAAATACGATTTATAAAATATTATTTTAGATAATTTTTTAAATAATTCAATAATTTCCTCAACAGAATATTTAGTAAGTATTGCAGATAAAATAATTGAACTAGCTGACACACCTGAATAAAAATCAAATATATCTATAATTTTTTTATTAGTTTTCTTTTCAATATAATTCATAATAAGTAAAGGAAAATAAACTCTTACTCCACCACCATCGATGTTTAACAGTTTTTTCATCTAAAATATGATTAGAAAATATTTAAATTATAATATAATTAATCAGGTGATGAATGACGATACAGAAGACTATTGTAAGTTCATTTAAACTAATCATTAGATATTTTTAGTTTTTATATATTGGAAAAAATATTGAAACAATTTGTTAATATAAATATAAATTATATAAAATAATGTCTAATAATAGGATTGCAATAGTAGATGTTGAAAAATGTAAGCCTACAAAATGTAAAAAAGAATGTATTAAATTTTGTCCTCCTCAGTCTGGAGGCAAAGAAGTAATTAAAATTATAGATATTGAAGATATTAGTAATTTAGATAATAAATCATTAATTAGCAAAATAACAGACAAAAAGAAAATTGCACAAATTATTGAATCTCAATGTATTGGATGTAACATTTGTGTATCAAAATGTCCATTTAATGCAATTAAAATTGTGAATTTACCATTTGAAAACAAAGCTGAAATTATTCATAGGTATGGACCTAATGGTTTTAGATTATATCGTTTACCTAGCTTAAAATCTAATTGTGTAATTGGTATTATTGGAGAAAATGGTGTAGGTAAAACAACTCTAATAAATATTTTAAGTAAAAATATTGTTCCAAATTTTGAATCTGAAATCACTCAAAATATGAGATCACTAATTAGTAAGTTTAGGGGGAGTGTTTTATATAATTATCTTAAAGTTCTTTACGAAAATAAACTAATAATTAGTATAAAACCACAAAAGATAAAAAGTGTTTTAGAAAATGTTTCAGTAAAAAAATTTATGGAAACTTGCATAATGGTTGATAATTATGATTATATTGTTAAAAAATTAGAATTAAATAATCTAATGGAAAAACAATTAGAGAATTTATCTGGAGGTGAATTACAACGTGTTCTTTGTGCAAAAACTATTTGTTCTAAATCAGATGTTTATATTTTTGACGAGCCTTCTAATTATTTAGATATTAAACAAAGATTAACAGTAACTCAATTAATTAGAGAATTAGCAAATACTAATAAATATGTTATAATAATTGATCATGATTTAGCAATGATGGATTATATGGTTGATGAAATATTTATTATTTATGGTAAACCAGGAGCATTTGGTATTGTTTCTAAACCAATGACAACTTTAGAAGGAATTAATGTTTATTTGGATGGATATATTCCTAGTGAAAATGTTAGATTTAGGTCTGATGAATTTAATTTGAAAACAACTCAAGATTTAGATTCATCTAAAATTTTAAATAATGAGTCTAATGGACTTAAATATTTAGGTGGTTGTGTAGAATATCCTAATTTTACATTAAATATACCACCAAGTTCTATAAAATTATTAAATAGCATCAATATAATATTAGGCGAAAATGGAACTGGCAAAACGACATTTATTAATTACTTATCAAAAACTCTAGAAATTGGTGTTAGTTATAAAGAACAAACTTTGTCAATTGAAAAATTTAAAAATAATTATGATTATCCAACAGTAAGTGAGTTAATGTATAAATATATTCTATCTTCATATACTGATTCAACATTTAGAAGTGAAGTTGTTAAACCTTTAGAAATTGATGAAATAGAAAATAGAAAATTAAATGAATTATCAAGTGGTGAATTACAAAGAGTATTAATGATTCTATGTTTAGGAACTCCAGCATCAGTTTATTTGATAGATGAACCATCAGCTAATTTAGATATTGAAAAAAGAATTACAATGATTAAAGTAATTAAAAGATTTATCATGAATAATCATAAATGTGCATTTATTATTGAACATGATATAATGATGGCTGTTTCATTTGCCCAAGAAATTACTAGCTCTATTTTATTAATTGATAAAAAACCTAATGAAACATCAACTGGATTTATAAATACAGTATCGGATTATATGGATTTTAGTGAAGGAATTAATAAATTTTTACAACAATTAGATATTACAATGAGAATAGCTGGTCATAATAGACCAAGGATTAATAAAATAAATAGTCAATTAGATAAACAACAACGAGAAATAAATAAATATTATATGTAATAAGTATTTAGAAAATAAGTTCAAGTACTTTTATTAGTTAAATTTAATTCAATAAATAATGTCATATATATTTTTTTGATTGTTTATCTCTATTGAGTATAACTATTATCTCTGAAATAATTGATTCTTATCTTTTTCGTAATTGTACATCTCTAAAAAATACTTTTTATGAGTGTTTATCTATTTTAGCAATTGTATGTGTAACATTAATTAATATTATTAAAAATTGATAAAAATTGTTTATATATATTAATTATTTTTATTTATGTCTCAGTCTCAAACAATACATGATTTTATTAATTGTAAATCTCTTGAAAATGTAATTATTGGAGATAATATTGAAAAAATAGATGATTATGCTTTTGAAAATAGTAAATTTCTTCAAAGTATTACATTTGGACTTTGTGTTAAAATAATAGGAATAAATGCTTTTAGTGGTTGTAAATTTCTTCAAAGTGTAACAATTGGATCTAATGTTAAAACTATTGATTCGTACGCTTTTAAAGATTGTACATCTCTTGAAAATGTAATATTAGGAGATAATATTGAGAAAATCAATCAAGGCGCATTTATGGGATGTACATCTCTTCGATATGTAACAATTAGTAATAATGTTAAAAGAATAGCTAATAATCTTTTTGAAAATTGTACATCTCTTAAAAGTGTAACAATTGGATCCAATATTGAAACAATAGGTTATTGTGCTTTTAGTGATTGTACATCTCTTAAAAGTATAACAATTGGACCCAATATACAAACAATAGGTCATTATGCTTTTCAAAATTGCGTATCTCTAGAATATATAATAGGTCCAAATGTTAAAACAATATGTCAAGGTGCTTTTTATTGTTGTACATCTCTTCAAAATATTAAATTTGAATCTGAAATAGAAATAATTGGTGATGAAGCCTTTAGAGGATGTAGATCACTTCAAAGTGTAATTATAGGACCACATGTTAAAACAATTGGTAATGCAACTTTTAGAGATTGTATATCGCTTAAAAGTATAATTAGTTATCCAACTATGAATAATTGTAAATCTTTTCAAAATGTAACTATTGGACATAGTATTAAAAGTATTGGTGATGTAGCTTTTAGGGGATGTACTTCTCTAGAATATGTAACTATAGGACCTAATATTAAAACAATTAATCAAAAGGTTTTTGCATATTGTACATCTCTTAAAAATGTAATAATTGGAGAAGGTGTAGAGAAGATTGATCTAGATGCTTTCATTAGTTGTAAATCTCTCCAAAATATTATAATAACTAATAATGTTAAAAAAATTTGTTCTAATGCTTTTAAAAATTGTACATCTCTAAAAACTGTAATAATTGGATCTAATGTTAAAATAATAGACTCTAATGCTTTTGACTCATGTACATCTCTTGAAACTATTATATTTGGACCTAATGTTGAAATAATAGGTAATAATACTTTTAGTAATTGTACATCTCTTGAATATATAACATTTGGACCAAATATTCAAATAATTGGTTCTAATGCCTTTAATGGTTGCACGTCTCTTAAAAATGTAATTATAAATGATAATGTAAAAAGAATAGCATCAAATGCTTTTAATGGTTGTAAATCTCTTCAAAGGTGTAAAATTGGAAACAATTAATATATTAAAAAAAATTGAAAAAATTTATTTATATATATAGATTATTTTATTTATGACGAATCCTCAAATAATACATAATTTTATTGATATTGACTGTACATATGTTGAAAGTGTATTTATAGGAGACAATGTTGAAACTATTATCGATAGAGCTTTTGAAAATAGCAAGTCTCTTAAAAATGTAATCATTGGAAATAATGTTAAAAGAATAGGAATTAATGCTTTCAGTAACTGTACATCTCTTGAAAGTGTATTTATAGGAGACAATGTTGAAATTATCGATACAAATGCTTTTGCAAATTGTATATCACTAAAAAGAATTATAATTGGTTCTAATGTTAAAACTATTGGTTGCCGAGCTTTTGTTGGGTGTATATCTTTAACAAGTGTAATAATTGGACCTAAAGTTACAACAATTAATAAATATGCTTTTTCTGATTGTAGATCTCTATCAAGTGTAATCATTGGACTCAATCTTAAAATAATAGGCAAGTATAGTTTTGAAAATTGTACATCACTTGAATGTATAACATTTGGTCCCAATGTTTGGAAAATTGGCGACGGAGCTTTTAGAAATTGTACATTTCTTCAAAGTGTAACATTTGGACCTAATGTAAAATGTATTTCTTATAGTGCTTTTAATAGTTGTATATTTCTCAAAAATGTAATTTTTGGAGATAATATTAAAACAATTAGTGATTGTGCTTTTTATAATTGTGTATCTCTTGAAACTGTAATAATTGGTAATAGTGTTAAAACAATTGGTTACAGTGCTTTTCGTGATTGTACATCTCTCCAAATTGTAGAAATAGGTCATAATGTTAAAACAATATATGATTACGCTTTTAGTTGTTGTAATTCTCTTAAAAGTATTACAATTGGATCTAATGTAAAAACAATTGCTTCAAATGCTTTCCTTGACTGTATATCTCTTTCAAGTGTAATAATGAAACCTAATTTAAAAATAAAAAGTATTGCACCTAATGCTTTTAATGGTTGTACATCTCTTCCAAATACAACAATTGAAAAAATTCATGATTCTGCTTTTAGTAAGTAAAAGTATTTTAACACTAAAAAATTGAAAAAAATTATTATTATGTGTACATTACTTATTTTATGTCTGATTTTCAAACAATACATAATTTTATTGATACTAATTGCAAATCTTACAAATCTTTTGAAAATGTAATTATTGGAGATAGTATTGAAACAATTCATGATAGAGCTTTTGAAAGATCCTGGCTTAGAAATGTAATTATAGGGAATAATGTTCAGAAAATTGGTTTTCAGAGTTTCTCGTTATCTGGATTTCTTGAAAGTGTAATTATGGGATACAATGTTAAGATAATAGATGCATATGCTTTTTCGCGTTGCAGATCTCTGAAAAATATAAGAATTGAACCAAATGTTGAATTGATTGATTATTGTGCTTTTTGTGAATGTACATCTCTAGAAAATGTAATAGTTGGAGATAATGTTCAAAGAATTGGCCCACATGCTTTTTCATATTGTACAAATCTTAAAAATGTACAATTTGGAAATAATCTTAAAATTATTGATTATAATGCTTTTGAGTTTTGTACATCTTTAGAAAGTGTAGTAATTGGACCCAATGTTGAAACAATTGATAATCGCGCTTTTTATAAGTGTAAATCTTTAAAAAGTGTAGTAATTGGACCCAATGTAAAAAGTATTGGTGATTATGCCTTTAATGGTTGTGTATCTCTTTCAAGTGTAACAATTGAATCGAACAAGACACAGATTAATCCTCGCGCTTTTTCAGGTTGTACATCTCTTCTAAATGTAACATGATAAAAATTGAAAAAAATTATTATTATGTGTACATTACTTATTTTATGTCTGATTTTCAAACAATACATAATTTTATTGATACTGATTACAAATCTTTTGAAAATGTAATTATTGGAGATAGTATTGAATCAATTGATAAAGAAGCTTTTATAAATAGTAAGTGTCTCAAATCTGTGACCTTTGGCCCCAACCTTGAAACAATAGGTACTTCTGCTTTTAAAGGTTGTAAAAATCTCGAACGTATAATCTTTGGAGATAATATTCAAACAATTTCTGAATGTGCTTTTAGATATTGTACATCTCTTTTAGCTATTAATATTGGACCTAGAGTTAAGACAATAGGTTCATCTGCTTTTGGAAATTGTTCATCTCTTAAAACTGTAATAATTGGATCTGGTGTTAAATCAATTGGTAATTATGCCTTTTGTGATTGTGTATCTCTTGAAAGTATAGTTATTGGAGATAATGTTGAGACAATTGGTCCAAGTGCTTTTGAAAATTGTCCAAAACTTAAAAACGTAGTTATAAGTGATAGTGTTAAAATAATTGATTACAAAGCTTTTGAATTTTGCACATCTCTTGAAACTATAACAATTGGAAATAGTGTTCAAACTATTGGTTTTGATGCTTTTTCTTGTTGTACATCTCTTAAAAATGTTACAATTGGAGATAATGTTCAAAGAATTGGAGTTGGTGCTTTTGACAACTGTACATCTCTTCAAAATGTAATAATTGGACCTAATATTAAATACATAGGTTTTTATACTTTTGAAAATCAAACAACGTTACCATGTTTTGAATCAATTATTTCTAATGCTTTTACAGGTTGTCACAATCTTCAAAGTATAACAATTGGGGATACTGTTCAAACAATTACTAATTCCAAGTGATTTAATTTATATTTAATAAAAATTGAAAAAAAATTCTTTTTATATATAATCTTATTATTTATGTCTTATACTCAAACAATAATTAAAGATAGTACTAATAAGTCTCTTAACACAAAAGAATACATTGAAAATGGAAAATTTTTATTACGCCCTTTTAGTAGTAGATTTATTCACAGTGTAATTATAGGCGATGATGTTCAATCCATAGGTCCTTATGCTTTTAATGATGCTAAATATCTTAAAAGTGTGGTGATTGGTCCTAGTGTACAAACAATTGAAAAAAATGCCTTTAGTAATTGTCATTCTCTTCAAAGTATAACAATTGGATCTGGTGTTCAAACAATTGAATCTAATGCTTTTTTGTGTTGTGAATCTCTTGAAAATATAGTTATTGGAGATAATGTTAAAATAATTGGTCCAAGTGCTTTTAAATTTTGTAGAAATCTTACAAGTGTAAAAATTGGATCTAATATAGAAATAATAGATGAACATGCTTTTGAAAATTGCGTAAATCTTAAAAATATCATATTTGGACCTAATGTTAAAATAATTCGTCCTTATGCTTTTAGTAATTGTATTTCTCTTTCAAGTATTGTATTTGAACCCAATATTGAAATAATTGATTCACATGCTTTTAATTATTGTTCATCTCTTTCAAGTATTATATTTGGACCTAATGTTAGAAAGATTGGTTTTGAAGCTTTTAAATGTTGTTCATCTCTTTCAAACATAACAATTGGATCTAAAGTAAAAAAAATTGGTCATGGTGCTTTTAGTTATTGTTTATCTCTTAAAGATGTAACAATTAAATCAGGTGTTCAAAGTATTGGTCCTGATGCTTTTAAAGGTTGTATAACTCTTCAAAGTGTAACATTTGGAGATACTGTTAACATAATTAATGATGGTGCTTTTGAAAACTGTAAATCTCTTAAAATTATAACAATTGGACCTAACATCGAAACAATTGGTGATTGTGCTTTTTCTAATTGTTCATCTCTTCAGAGCATAATATTTGGACCCAATGTTAAAAGAATTTATAAGTATGCATTTAGTAATTGTACATCTCTTACAATTGTAACAATTGGTTCAAAAATTGAAATAATTGACAATGGTGCTTTTCAATTCTGTACATCTCTATCAACTGTTAATATTGGACCAAATGTTGAAACAATTGGTGAATTTGCTTTTAGTAATTGTACTGCTCTTCAAAATCTAACAATTGGAGAATCTGTTGAAAAAATTAATGCTTGTGCTTTTCAAGAGTGTACATCTCTTTCAACTGTAACAATTGGATCTAATGTTGAAATAATTGATAAATTTGCTTTTAGAAATTGTACATCTCTTCAAAATGTAACATTTGGAAAGTTTATTGAAATAATCAATGATGGTGCTTTTCAAAATTGTACATCTCTTAAATCTGTAATATTTGGATCAAATATTAAAAGAATTCATGAATTTGCTTTTATGGGGTGTACATCTCTTCAAATCAATAAGAATCAATAAGAATCAGTAAGATAAAATATTGAAAAAAAATTATTTTATATTTCAAATAATTTATTAATGGGTCAATCTCAAACAACAATTAGTAATAATGAATTAATTGATTCTAATATTCTTGAAAGTATAATTATTGGAGATGAAAATGTAATAATAGATACTCAATCAATTTGTGACCATGCTTTTAATAGTTGTATAACACTCAAAAAGTTAAAAATTAACAATGGTGTTGAAATAATTGGTGTCGGTGCATTTGAAAATTGTAAATATTTAGAAGATGTAACAATTGGTTCTAATGTTGAATTAATTAATAATTATGCTTTTAGATTTTGTACATCTCTTAAAAGTATCGTAATAAGTGATAGTGTTCATATAATTAGTTCTTATGCTTTTAGTGGTTGTTCATCTCTTGAAAATATAATTATTGGAGAAGGTGTTGAAATAATTGGACCTAGTGCTTTTGAAAATTGTACATCTCTTAAAAGTATAAAATTTGGAAATAGTGTTCGAATAATTAGCGACGATGCTTTTGCAAATTGTATATCACTTGAAAGTATAATAATTGGAGATAATGTTCAAATAATTTATAATCGTGCTTTTAGTGGTTGTACAGCTCTTCAAAGTGTAATTTTTGGACATAATGTTGAAATAATTAGTAAAGATGCTTTTCTATGTTGTAAATCTCTCCAAAATGTAACAATTGGACCTAATGTTAATATAATTGGTTCAGGTGCTTTTAAAAATTGTACTTCTCTTCAAAGTATAGTAATTGGGTCTGGTATTCAAATAATTGATTATGATACTTTTGAAAATTGTAAATCTCTTCAACATGTAACAATTGGTGATAACATTAAGACAATAAAAGAAAATGCTTTTAATGGTTGTACATCTCTTCAAAATATAACATTTGGACCTAGTATTCAAATGATTCATTTTTGTGCTTTTAATGGTTGTATATCTCTTCAAAGTGTAACATTTGGACCCAACATTCAAATAATTTGTGATTATGCTTTTAAGAATTGTGTATCTCTTTCAAGTGTAAAGATAACATCAACATTATCAAATGTAAAAACAACAAACATTCAAAAAATTAGTCCAGATGCTTTTTATGGATGTACATCTTTACAAAACATAACAATAGAATAAAATTCATAATAATTTTTTTAAATATAAAAATTGAAAATTATTGATTTTTATATACCATAAATTTTATTAATGGGACAAACACACACAATACTTTGTAATAATGATTTTATTAATTGTAAATCTTTTCGAAAAGTAACATTTGGAGATAATATTGAAATAATTTATCAGGATGCATTTAAAAATAGTAAATCTCTTTCAAGTGTAATTATTGGACCCAATATTCAAATAATTGATTCATTTGCCTTTAGTGGGTGTAAATATCTTAAACGTATTATAATTGAACCAAGTGTTCAAACAATCGGTGATAATGCTTTTAGTGGTTGTACATCTCTTAAAAGTATTATAATTGGGACTGGTGTCCAGACCATTGGTAATAATGCTTTTAAAAATTGTATATCTCTTCAAAATGTTACAATTGGAGATAATGTTCGAATAATTGGTTCAAGTGCCTTTATTTGGTGTATATTTCTTCAAAACATAACAATGGGGTCATGTGTTGAAACAATAAGTGACAGTGCTTTTAAAAATTGTATATATCTTTCAAGTATTACAATTGGAGATAGTGTTCAAACAATTGGTAATTATGCTTTTGAATCGTGCAAATCTCTCCAAACTGTTGTATTGGGGAAAAATGTTAAAACTATTGGTAGTAATGCTTTTATTAATTGTACTTCTCTTGAAACTGTGATAATTGGTGATAATGTTAAGACAATAGGTGATAGTGCTTTTGAAAATTGTAGATTTCTTCAAAATGTAACAATTGGATGTAATGTTCAAACAATAGGTTCTTATGCTTTTGGATTTTGTTCAGCTCTTCAAAATATAATAATTGGACAAAATGTTAAAAGAATTGATGATAATGCTTTTAATGGTTGTAAATCTTTACAAAGTGTAACATTCGGTCCCAATGTTCAAACAATAGGTTCTTATGCCTTTAGAGGATGTACATCTCTCCAAAATATAATAATTGGACCTAATGTTGAAATAATTGAACAGGGTGCTTTTCGTGATTGTACAGTTCTTCAAAATGTAACAATGGAAGAAAATGTTAAAACAATTGATTCTTATGCTTTTTCACATTGTACAGCTCTTTCAAGTATAGTAATTGGTCCTAATGTTGAAACAATTGGTAAATATGCTTTTCTATCTTGTATATCTCTTTCAAGTATAATAATTGGAGATAGTGTTCAAACAATAGATTCTTATACTTTTTTTGGTTGTATATCTCTCCAAAGAGTTACAATTAGTTTTGGTGTTAAAACAATAGGTGATAGTGCTTTTGAAAATTGTACATCTCTTCAAACTGTAACAATTGGATCTGGTGTTCAAACTATAGATTTGAAAGCTTTTAAAAATTGTACAGCTCTTGAAAATGTAGTTATTAGTTCTAATGTTAAAACTATTGGTCCAAGTGCTTTTGAGAATTGTATATCTCTTTCAAGTATAATAATTGGAGATAGTGTTCAAACAATAGATTATAATGCATTTAGAGGTTGTACATCTCTTCAAACTGTATCATTTGGATCTTGTGTTGAAACAATTGGACCATTAGCTTTTGAAAATTGTACATCAATTCAAAGTGTTAAAATTAATCATAATGTTAAAACTATTGGTTATATGGCTTTTAGTGATTGTACATCTCTTCATATTATAAAAATTAGAAATATTACTGAAAAAATTGGTCCATGTGCTTTTCGTGGTTGTACATCTCTTCAAACTGTAATAATTGGTGGTTATAATAAAACAACAGATTATCGCACTTTTAATGATTATAAATTTCTTAATAGTATAACTATAGGTAATAGTATTCAAACAAATGATGCTATTAAATTATGTTTATTTTTTGAAAATATATCTATCTGCAATAGTATTAAATCAATTGGGGATTATGCTTTTAGTGGTTGTGAAGCTCTTCAAAATGTCATAATTGAATCAGATATTAAAACAATTGATTATAATGCTTTTAGTGGTTGTACATCTCTTCAAAGTATAACAATTGGACCTAGTATTCAAAGAATAGGTTGTTTTATTTTTAGTAAGTTAAAATAATTTAAAAAAATTGAAAATTATTAATTTATATATATTTGAATATTTATTAATGGGACAAACACAAACAATACTTTGTAATAATGATTTTATTAATTGTAAATCTTTTCAAAAAGTAACATTTGGAGATAATATTGATACAATCATTCAGAGTGCATTTGAAGATAGTAAATCTATTCAAAGTGTAATTATTGGACCCAATGTTAAAACAATTGATTCATATGCTTTTAGTAAATGTACATTTCTTAAAAGTGTAACATTTGGACCTAGTGTTGAAACAATTAAGAATGGTGCTTTTAGTGAGTGTACATCTCTTAAAAGTGTAACTATTGGTCCGAATGTTAAAACAATTGGTATTAATGCTTTTCAAAATTGTAAATCTCTGAAAAGTGTAATAATAGGGCCTAGTGTTGAAATAATTGATAATGATGCTTTTAGTGGGTGTACATCTCTTAAACATGTAATACTTGGTACTAGTGTTAAAACAATTGGTTCAAGGGCTTTTGAAAATTGTATATCTCTACCAAGTATTATTATTAAAAATAATATTCAAACAATTAGTTCAAGAGCTTTTGAAAATTGTATATCTTTATCAAATGTTACATTTGGATATGGTGTTCGATTAATTGGTTCACATGCTTTTAGTGGTTGTACATCTTTACCAAGTATAAGAATTGAACCTAATATTAAAACGATTGATTGTAATGCTTTTTGTGGCTGTACATCTCTTTCGATTGTAAAAATAGGACCAAATGTTAAAACAATAGGTTCATATGCTTTTAGTGATTGTATATCTCTTAAAAGTCTAACTATTGGAGTTGATGTTGAACTAATTGGTTCACATGCTTTTAGTAATTGTACATCACTTTCAAATGTAATAATTGGATCAAGTGTTAAAATTATTGGTTCACATGCTTTTAATGAATGTACATCTCTTTCAAGTGTAATAATTGGAAATAGTATTGAAATAATCAAATCAGGTGCATTTAGCAATTGTACAGCTCTTCAAAATGTAATATTTGGGTTTTATATTAAAATAATTGAAAACCATGCTTTTTGGAATTGTACATCTCTTTCAAGTATAACAATCGGACCAAATGTTCAAACAATTGGTTCGTATGCTTTTAGTGGTTGTGAAGCTCTTTCAAGTGTAACAATAGGACCTAATGTTAAAACGATTGGTGTAAATGCTTTTGAAAAATGGACATCTATTAAATATAATAATTTGAGTTTTTGTTAAAACATTAGTTTACACTTTTTTATCTAAATAATTTAAAAAAATTGAAAATTATTAATTTATATATACTTAAATATTTATTAATGGGACAAACACAAACAATACTTTGTAATAATGATTTTATTAATTGTAAATCTTTTCGAAAAGTAACATTTGGAGATAATATTGATACAATCCTTGAAGGTGCATTTGAAAATAGTAAATCTATCCAAAGTGTAACTATTGGACCCAATGTTAAAATAATTGATCCATTTGCTTTTAGTAAATGTATATCTCTTAAAAGTGTAACTTTTGGACCTTGTGTTGAAAAAATTCGTAAACGTGCTTTTGAAAAGTGTAAATCTCTTAAAACTGTAATATTTGGACCAAATGTTCAAATAATTGAAGATAGTGCTTTTAAAAACTGTACATCTCTTAAAAATGTAACATTTGAACCATATGTTGAAATAATTGGTAATAATGCTTTTAGTTTGTGTAATTCTCTTCAAAGTATAACTATTGGAGATAATGTTAAAATAATTGGTTCAGGTGCTTTTGATAATTGTACATCTCTACAAAGTGTAACAATTGGATCAGGAGTTCAAATAATTGGTTCTGATGCTTTTAAAAATTGTGGATCTCTTCAAAATATAAATTTTGGCCTAGGTTTGGAAACAATAGGAGCAGATGCTTTTAATAATTGTATATCTCTTAAAAGTGTAAAAATTGAAGATAGTATTGAAACAATTTGTTCTAATGCTTTTAAAAATTGTAAATCTCTTCAAAATGTAATATTTGGATCTAATGTTAAAACAATTGATGAATGTGCTTTTAAAAATTGTATATCTCTACAAAGTATTATAATAGGACCTAATGTTGAAACAATATGTTCTGGTGCTTTTGAGAATTGTACATCTCTACAAAGTGTGGTAATTGGACAGAATGTTAAAAGAATTGATTCTTGTGCTTTTATGGGTTGTACATCTCTTCAAAGTATAATAATTGGACCTAATGTTCGCATAATTGGTCAAGGTGCTTTTTCTAATTGTCAGTCTCTAGAAAATGTAACTATTGGAGATAGTGTTGAAATAATTAATGCTTGTGCTTTTTATAAATGTACATCTCTTGAACATGTAACATTTGGTAATCATCTCAAAATAATTAGTGATAGTGCTTTTAGTAGTTGTAAATCTCTTAAAAGTGTTGTATTTAGAGATAATGTTCAAAAAATAGGTCGTTATGCTTTTTATATGTGTATATCTCTTTCAAGTGTAACTATTGGAACTGGTGTAAGAATAATTGATGATTATGCCTTTAATTATTGTGTATCTCTTCAAAGTATAATTATTGAAGATAATGTTGAAACACTTGGTAATGGTACATTTAATTATTGTACATCTCTTCAAAATGTAACTATTGGATGTAATATTCAAACAATTGGTAACCAAGTTTTTGAGAATTGTAAATCTCTTAAATCCGTAACATTTGGATCTAATGTTAAAAGAATTGATTTTAATGCTTTTAAAAATTGCACATCACTTGAAAGTATAATTATTGGACCCAGTATTCAAATAATTGATTCTGGTGCTTTTATGGGTTGTACATCTCTTCAACATGTAACATTTGGTCCTAGTGTTAAAATAATTGGTTTTATAGCTTTTAGTGATTGTATAACTCTACAAAATATAGAAATTGGAAATAATGTTCAAAACATTGGTAAATGTGCTTTTAGTGGTTGTATATCTCTTCAAAATGTAACATTTGGACCAAATGTTCAAATAATTGGTGATTGTGCCTTTAGTGGATGTATATCTCTTTCAAATATAACACTTGGAGATAATATTCAAACAATTGGTGATTATGCCTTTAATGGTTGTACATCTATTTCAAATGTAACAATTAGTCCTAATGTTAAAACAATCGGTCAAAAAGCTTTTAGAGGGTGTACATCTCTTTCAAGTATAATGATTGGATCTAATGTTCAAACAATTGATTTGAATACATTTGACGAATATTCTAATGCTTTAAGTAGCTAAAATTAATTTATAGTAATTTAAAAAATTGAAAAAAACTTTATTTATAATAATCAATAATTTATAATGGGTCAAACTATAACGATACTTAATGATAATAACTTTAGTGCTTCTGGTCGTTTTCAAAAAGTAATAATTCCAGATCATATTAATTCAATTAGTAAAAATGCTTTTATGGACAATAAACATATTAAAAGTATTAAAATTGGTGATGGTGTTCGAATAATTGGTGATAGTGCCTTTAAAAATTGTGAATATCTTGAAACTGTAGTAATTGGGCAAAACGTTCGAATAATTGATGATTGTGCTTTTCATAGTTGTAAATCTCTTAAAACCATTATAATGGGAACTAATGTACAAAAAATTGGTATGTATGCCTTTGCAGGTTGTACATCTCTTAAAAATATTAAAATTGGAGATAATGTTGAAATAATAAACGAGGGTGCTTTTTACGGATGTTCGTCTCTTAAAAGTATAACATTAGGATCTAATGTTAAATCAATCGGTAATAAGGTTTTTCGTGATTGCGTATCTCTTAAAAGTGTAACACTCAGTGAACATATTGAAATAATTAGTAATAATGCTTTTTATAATTGTAGATCTCTCCAAAGCATAATAATTGGACCTAATGTTCGAACAATTGGTAGTGATGCTTTTAATAGGTGTACGTCTCTCTCAAGTATAACATTTGGAGATAATGTTCGAACAATTGATAGTTCTGCTTTTTATAATTGTATCTCTCTTTCAAGTATAATATTAGGAGATAATGTTGAATTAATTGATTCATATGCTTTTTGTCATTGTACATCTCTTTCAAGTGTAAAATTTGGAGATGGTGTTCAAACAATTGGTATAGGAGCGTTTTATAATTGTAAATCGCTTGAATGTGTAACAATAGGAGATAGTGTGAAAAGGATTGGCCAATGTGCATTTCGTGATTGTTCATTTCTAGAAAGTGTAATAATTGGAGATGGTGTTAAAATAATTAATAATGACACATTTTATTGCTGTACGAATTTGCAAAGTGTAATAATTGGCGATAGTGTTGAAATAATTGATAGTAGTGCTTTTTATAATTGTAGGTTTCTACAACATGTAAAATTTGGATCTAATGTTAAAACTATTAATAAATCAGCTTTTGAGAATTGTATATATTTAGAAAGTTTAACAATTGGATTTAATATTCAAAAAATTGGGGATGGTGCTTTTAGAAGTTGTACATCTCTTTCAAGTATAACATTTGGGAATAATGTTGAATTCATTGGTGATAGTGCTTTTAAAAGTTGTACATCTCTTTCAAGTGTAAAATTTGGAACTCGTGTTCAAACAATTGGTAGAGAAGCGTTTAGGAATTGTGAATCGCTTCAATGTGTAACATTTGGAGATAGTGTGAAAATAATTCAATCTTATGCTTTTAATAATTGTACATGTTTGCAAAGTGTAATAATAGGTAATAGTGTTGAAGTAGTTGATAGTTATACTTTTGAAAATTGTAAATCTCTTCAAAGTGTAGTTATTGGTTCTAATGTTAAAACTATTAATGCATATGCTTTCAAAGATTGTAGATATCTTCAAACTATAATAATAGGACCTAATGTTAAAAAGATTAATACTTTTGCTTTTGAAGGGTGTACATCAATTAAAAATGTAACAATTGGAAATAATGATATTTCAATTAATGATATTTCACTTAAATATTAAATATCACTTAAAAGTGGATATTATTATTTTATTAGAGAATTTGAAAAAATTGAAAAAATGATCCTTATAAATTCTAATTATTTTATTAATGGGACAAACTTTAAGTAATATTAATTCTAAATCTCACAAAAATATAAAAATTCAAAAGAATGTTAAATCAATTGATCCAAGTACTTTTGAAAATAATACAATTATCACAAGTGTTATAATTACATCTGATGTTAAAATAATTGGTTCTCGAGCTTTTAGAGGTTGTACATCTCTTCAAAGTGTAAGTATTGACAATGATATTTTGACAGGTGTAATAATTGGAGATAGTGTTGAAATGATTGGTTCTGAAGCTTTTAGTAATTGTAAATCTCTTAAAAGTATAACAATTGGTAATAGTGTTAAAATTATTGGTACTGGTGCTTTTAGAGGTTGTACATCTCTTGAAAGTGTAATAATCGGCAATAATGTTAAAAGCATTAATGATATGGCTTTTAGTGGTTGTACATCTCTTCAAAGTGTAATAATCGGCAATAATGTTAAAATCATTAATGATATGGCTTTTAGTGGTTGTACATCTCTTCAAAGTGTAATAATTGGAGATAATGTTGAAATGATTGGTTATAGCGCTTTTTCAAATTGTAATTCTCTAAAAAGTATAACATTTGGACCTAATGTTAAAACAATTGGTGTAGATGCTTTTAAATATTGTAAATCTCTTCAAAGTGTAACAATTGAAGATAGTGTTGAAACAATTGGTATGAATGCTTTTTCTAATTGTATATCTCTTGAAAGTGTAATAATTGGAGATAATGTTGAAATGATTGGTTTTCGCGCTTTTTCAAATTGTAATTCTCTAAAAAGTATAACATTTGGATCTAATGTTAAAACAATTAGTGTAGATGCTTTTTACCATTGTATATCTCTTTCAAGTATTACAATTGGACCTAATATTCGTACGATTGATAATCATGCTTTTGAATATTGTAAATCTCTTCAAAGTGTAACATTTGAAGATAGTGTTGAAACAATTGGTATGAATGCTTTTTCTAATTGTATATCTCTTAAAAATGTGACATTTGGCAATAATGTTAAAATGATTGGTTATCATGCTTTTTCTAATTGTAAATCTCTTGAAAGTGTAATAATTGGAGATGGTATTAAAACAATTGGTTATCGCGTTTTTTCAAATTGTAATTCTCTAAAAAGTATAACATTTGGACTTAATGTTAAAACAATTGATTCTGATGCTTTTTCTAATTGTACATCTATTCAAAGTATAACTATTGGACCAAATATTCAAACAGTTTCCAATGGTGCATTTGCATATTGTGATTCCCTTAAAAGTGTAACAATAGGTCCTTGTGTTAAACAAATTGATAACAAGGCATTTGGTTATTGTATATCTCTTGAAAATGTTATAATTGAATCTAATAATGCAACCATTGATTATCAAGCATTTTATGGTTGTACAAAACTTCAGAATACAACATTTGGATATGGTATTCAAAATTTCATTTCTGACGTCTTTACTGATTGCGCATCTCTTAAAATGTTATGTTTTGAAGTATAGTAATTGGATAGTGTTTAAAAAATTGAAAAAAATGATTTTTATAAATCATATTAATTTATTAATGGGACAATCTTCAACAAAAAACATTAATCATATTTTTATTAATTCAAAGTCGAATGTCATAATTCAACCTAGTGTTCAAACAATTGTTTCTAAGACTTTTCAAAATAACAAACTCATTCAAAGTGTTATAATTGGTCCTGATGTTAAAACAATTGGTTCAAAAGCTTTTATTGGATGTACCTCTCTTAAAACTATTTTCATTGGAAACAATGTTGAAATAATTGAAAATGAAGCATTTAATGGTTGCACATCTCTTCAAAATGTCATCATTGGACCAAATGTGTGGATAATTGGTCCCAGTGCTTTTAGTGGCTGTACATCTCTTCAAAGTGTAACATTTGGACCTAATGTTCAAATAATTGATACTAGTGCTTTTATTGGATGTACATCTCTTCAAAGTGTAACATTTGGACCTAAAGTTAAAACAATTGGTGATTGTGCTTTTTGTTGTTGTACATCTCTTCAAAGTGTAACATTTGGAGATAATGTTGAATCAATCGGTTCTAACGCTTTTTATTTTTGTAAATCTCTTAAAAGTATAAAAATAAGTAATAGTGTTAAAATCATTGGTCGTGATGTTTTTCATGCATGTACATCCCTTGAAAACGTAATAATAGGTGATAGTATTCGAACAATAAGTAATGGTGCTTTTTCATATTGTAGTTCTCTAAAAAATATTATAATGGGAGATAATATTGAAATAATTGACAATGTAGCTTTTTGCGGTTGTAAATCTCTTTCAAGTATTACAATTGGATCTAATGTTCATACAATTGGTAATAGTGCTTTTAGTTGTTGTGTATCTCTTTCAAGTATTATATTTGGATCTAATGTTCGTACAATTGGTAATAGTGCTTTTTATAAGTGTTCATCTCTTCAAAGTGTAACATTTGGACCAAATGTTGAAATAATTGATCAGAATGCTTTTTGTAATTGTACATCTCTTCAAAGTATAACTATTGGACCAAGTGTTCAATATATTGGTTATGATGCTTTTTACCATTGTACATCTCTTCAAAGTGTAATATTTGGATCTAATGTTGAAATAATTGATTCATATGCTTTTTCTAATTGTACGTCTCTTCAAAATATCAGTATTGGACCAAATATTCAAAGAGTTAACAGTGGTGCATTTGAATATTGTTATTCCCTTAAAAGTGTAACAATAGGTCCTAGTGTTGAACAAATTGACGATGAGGCATTTGGTTATTGTATATCTCTTGAAAATGTTATAATTGAATCTAAGAATGCAACTATTGATTATCGAGCATTTTTTGGTTGTAGAAAACTTAAAAGTGTAACAATAGGTACTCACGTTGAACAAATTGACGATGAGGTTTTTTATTATGATACATCTAATAATGTATCAATTGATTATAGCACATTTAGTAATTGTACAAAATTTCAGAATGTAACATTTGGATATGGTATTCAAAATTTAATTCCTTTAGTTTTTATGTAACAATTAAAAAATTGAAAAAAATAAGTTCTATAAATCATATTAATTTATTAATGGGTCAATCTTCATCAAAAAACATTAATCATATTTTTATTAATTCTAGGACTTTTCAAAATAACAAAGATATTCAAAGTGTTATAATTGGTCCTGATGTTAAAACAATTGGTTCAAAAGCTTTTATTGGATGTACCTCTCTTAAAACTATTTTCATTGGAAACAATGTTGAAATAATTGAAAATGAAGCATTTAATGGTTGCACATCTCTTCAAAATGTCATCATTGGACCAAATGTGTGGATAATTGGTCCCAGTGCTTTTAGTGGCTGTACATCTCTTCAAAGTGTAACATTTGGACCTAATGTTCAAATAATTGATACTAGTGCTTTTTGTAGTTGTACATCTCTTCAAAGTGTAACATTTGGACCTAAAGTTAAAACAATCGGTGATTGTGCTTTTTCTTTTTGTACATCTCTTCAAAGTGTAACATTTGGAGATAATGTTGAATCAATCGGTTTTAAGGCATTTGAATATTGTAGCTCTCTTAAAAGTGTAAAAATAAGTAATAGTGTTAAAATCATAGATGGTGATGTTTTTCATTCGTGTACATCCCTTGAAAACGTAACAATAGGTGATAGTATTCAAACAATAAGTAATGGTGCTTTTTCAGATTGTAGTTCTCTAAAAAATATTATAATGGGAGATAATATTGAAATAATTGAAGATGCGGCTTTTTATGGTTGTAAATCTCTTTCAAGTATTACAATTGGACCTAATGTTCATACAATTAGTGATAGTGCTTTTAGTTGTTGTGTATCTCTTTCAAGTATTACATTTGGACCTAAGGTTCATATAATTGGTAATAGTGCTTTCTATAATTGTGAAGCTCTTTCAAGTATTACATTTGGACCTAATGTTCATACAATTAATTCTCACGCTTTTTCACATTGTATGGCTCTTTCAAATGTTATAATTGGAGATGGGGTTAAAATAATTGGTTATAATGCTTTTTCTAATTGCATGTCTCTTAAAAGTGTAATATTTGGATCCAATGTTGAAATAATTGATTCATATGCTTTTGCTAATTGTAGGTCACTTCAAAATATCAATATTGGACCAAATATTCAAAGAGTTAACAGTTGTGCATTTGAAGATTGTTATTCTCTTAAAAATGTAACAATAGGTCTTAGTGTTGAACAAATTGACGCTGAGGCTTTTAATTATTGTATATCTCTTGAAAATGTTATAATTGAATCTAAGAATGCAACTATTGATTATCAGGCATTTTTTGGTTGTAGAAAACTTAAAAGTGTAACAATAGGTCCTCATGTTGAACAAATTGATCCGGATGCTTTTTATTATGATACATCTATTGAAAATCTTATAATTGAATCTAATAATGCATCAATTAATTATAGCACATTTAATAATTGTGTAAAACTTCAGAATGTAACATTTGGATATGGTATTAAAAATTTCATTCCTGATGTCTTTACTAATCACAAATCCGTTAAAACACTATGTTTTGAAGTGTAGTAATTGCTAGGTGTTTTAAAATTAGTTTATGTAATAATTAAAAAATTGAAAAAAATGAGTTCTATAAATCATATTAATTTATTAATGGGACAATCTTCAACAAAAAACATAAATTCTAAATCAAATATCGTAACTAATGTTCGCGCAATTGCGTCTAATGCTTTTCGAAATAACAAAAATATTCAAAGTGTTATAATTGGTCCTAATGTTAAAATAATTGGTTCAAAAGCTTTTATTGGATGTACATCTCTTAAAACTATTTTCATTGGACCTAATGTTGAAATAATTGGAGATGAAGCTTTTAATGGTTGCACATCTCTTCAAAATATCATTATTGGACCAAAAGTGCTGATAATTAGTTCCTATGCTTTTAGAGATTGTAAATCTCTTCAAAGTGTAACATTTGGGCCTAATGTTCATACAATCGGTGATGGTGCTTTTTATAATTGTGAGTCTCTTTCAAGTATTACAATTGAATCTAATATTCATACAATTAGTGATTGTGCTTTTAGTCACTGTACATCTCTTCAAAGTGTAACATGTGGACCCAATCTTAAAAAAATTGGAAAATATGCTTTTCGGAAATGTACATCTCTTCAAAGTGTAACATTTGGACCCAATCTTGAAACAATTGATAATTGGGCTTTTCTTGAATGTAAATCTCTTTTAGATGTAACAATAGGTCCAAATATTAAAACAGTTGGTTGTAGTGCTTTCCTTGACTGTATTTCTCTTTCAAGTGTAACATTTGGACCAAATATTCACGTAATTCAGCATAGTGCTTTTGGTGGCTGTGTTTCTCTTTCGAGTGTTACAATTGGACCAAATATTCACACAATTGGTGACGGTGCTTTTCGTGATTGTATAGCTCTTAAAAGTGTAACATTTGGAGATGCTGTTAACATAATTGGTGCTGGTGCTTTCATAGGATGCAGTTCTCTCCAAAACATAATAATTGGAAATCATGTTGAAATAATTGATGAAAGTGCTTTTTCTAGATGTTCATCTCTTCAAAATGTGATATTTGGAAATAATGTTGCAATAATTGGCTTCAATGCTTTTAGTGGTTGTACATCGCTTCAAAGTGTAACAATTGGACCAAATGTTAAAAAAATCGATATGGATGCTTTTAGAGGTTGTTCATCTCTTCAAAATGTAGTATTTGGGCCAAATGTTGATTCAATCCATAGTGGTGCTTTTCAAAATTGTAAAGCTCTTTCAAGTATAACTATTGGACCCAATGTTGAAACAATTGGACAATCTGCTTTTAGTGGTTGTACATCTCTTCAAAGTGTAACATTTGGACCCAATGTTGAAACAATTGGACAATCTGCTTTTAGTGGTTGTACATCTCTTCAAAGTGTAACATTTGGAACTAAACTTCAAATAATTGATGACAATGCTTTTAGTGAATGTATATCTCTTCAAAATGTGACATTTGGAACCAATGTTAAAAAAATTGGTATGTATGCTTTTTTTGGTTGCAAGTCTCTTAAAAATGTAACATTTGGAGATAATGTTAAAATAATTGGTTCATGTGCTTTTATGGAATGCACATCTATTCAAAGTATAACTATTGGAGATAATGTTGAACTAATTGATGATTCAGCTTTTTATAGTTGTACATCACTTAAAAATGTAACATTAGGACCACATGTTAAAACAATTGGTGTAGATGCTTTTAAATATTGTTCAGCTCTTCAAAGTATAACAAATGGACCTAATGTTGAATCAATTTATGCTGGTACTTTTGAATATTGTAAATCACTTCAAAGTATAACAATAGGCCCCAATGTTAAAGCAATCCATAGTCTAGCTTTTAATTATTGTACATCACTCCAAAGTGTTACAATAGGAACAAATGTTGTATACATTGGTAATAAGGCTTTTGGATATTGTATATCTCTTAAAAGTATAACAATTGGACCCAATGTTAAAAATATTGATTGTTACGCTTTTGAAAATTGTGAATCTCTTGAAAATGTAACAATTGACGATTGTGTTGAAACTATTGGTTCAGGTGCTTTTAGTGGTTGTAAAAAACTTCAAAATGTTAAGTTAGGTCGAGGTGTTCAAATGTTTACTCGTGGTGTTTTTAAAAATTGCGATTCACTTCAAAGTATAGCAATTTGAGATAGTATCTACACTCTTAAAGATTTCAAATTCCAATTTTTTTATTTTTAATAAAACATAAAAGTGAAGATTAGATTATATAAAAACTTGTGATATTTTAACAAGAGTTAAAAGAAATTAACAGATTAATTACACACTGCTACATAATATTATAATTAGATCAAATGTTTAAAAATTGAAAAAAATATTTTTTATATATAATAATAATTTATTAATGGGGCAGATTTTAACAAAAATTACTAATTATGGTTTTATTAATACTAAATATATAGAAAATGTAACATTTGAAGATGATATTCAAACAATTGAAGATGGTGCTTTTGAAGATAATTTATTTATCAAAAGTGTTATAATTGGTCCGAATGTTAAAACAATTGGTTTTGCTGCTTTTAGTGGATGTACATCTCTTGAAAGTGTAACAATGGGAACTAATGTTCAAACAATTGATAATCATGCTTTTTATAATTGTAAATCTCTTAAAAGTATAACAATTGGCGACAATGTTGAAACTATAGGTTTTAATGCTTTTGCATATTGTCAATCTCTTAAAAATGTAACATTTGGACCACATGTTCGAAAGATTGGTACAGGTGCCTTTAAGAGTTGTAAATCTCTTCAAAATGTAATATTTGGACCAAATGTTCAAACAATTAATTCAGATGCTTTTTATGATTGTGAATCTCTTAAAAGTATAATATTTGGAGATAATGTTAATTTCATAGGTTCATGCGCTTTTAGTGGTTGTACTTCTCTTTCAACAATTACATTTGGATCTAATGTTCAAATAATTGGTATTAATGCTTTTATGAATTGCACACAACTTAAGAGTATAACAATTGGTGATAGTGTTGAAACAATTAATAGTGATACATTTAGAAATTGTACATCTCTTTCAAGTATAACATTTGGACGTAATGTTAAAACAATTGGTCAATATGCCTTTAGTGGTTGTACATCTCTTAAAAGTATTATAATAGAACCTAATATTCAAACAATTGATCATCATGCTTTTGAAAATTGTAAATCACTTCAAAGTGTAATAATTGGAGATAGTGTTAAAATAATTGATGATTATGTATTTAACAATTGTACATCACTACAAAATGTAAAAATTGGTAGTGGTGTTCAAATAATGTCACCTAATGCTTTCAGTGGTTGTGTATCTCTTCAAAGTAATTTAACATATTCTTAAAACAATTAATGAATTAAAATTTTATTTATCATATTAATTTTCAAAAAGTTGAAAAAAACTAATCTTGAATTATAATAAAAATATATTAATGGGACAAAATTTAACTACGGAAAATATAACAATTGATGATAATATTGAATCAATAGAGCCTCATGCTTTTGAACATAATTATAATATGAAAAGTGTTGTAATTGGACCAAGTGTTAAAAAAATTGGTGAATTTGCTTTTGATGGATGTTCAAATCTTGAAAGTGTAACAATTGGACCTAATGTTCATATAATTGATATGCATGCTTTTAGTCATTGTACATCTCTTAAAAGTATTATAATTGGAGATAATGTTAAAGAGATAGGTTACAGTGCTTTTAGTCACTGCGATGCTCTTGAAAATGTAACATTTGGATCCAATCTTAAAATAATTCGTCATGCAGCTTTTCGCAATACATCTCTTCAAAATATAACAATTGGACCAAATATTGAAATAATTGAATCTAATGTTTTTGATAATTGTAAATCTCTTAAATGTGTAACAATTGGAGATAATGTTAAAAAAATAGGATTTAATGCTTTTTATGGTTGCACATCTCTTGAGAATGTAACATTTGGAAATAGTTTAGAATTAATAAATTATCATACTTTTGGAGATTGTACATCTCTTAAAAGTATTACAATTGGTCCTGGTGTTAAGACGATCAATGGACGTGCTTTTGAAAATTGTATATCACTACAAAGTGTAACATTTGGTGATAGTGTTCAAACAATTAATGATTTTGCATTTATAAATTGTACATCACTCGAAAATATAATAATTGGACCAAATGTTCAAAAAATTGGTTCATTAGCATTTAATGGTTGTCCATCTATCCAAAATGATTCTTTAATGGAACAAAAATTGACAAAACTAAGTGATCAGACTTTTATTAAGTCTGTTGAAAATATAACAATAGAAGATGGTATAGAAACAATTGAATCTAATGCTTTTAAGAGTAATATATCTATTAAAAGTGTTGTAATTGGATCAAGTGTTAAAACAATTAAATCAAATGCTTTTAGTGGATGTATATGTCTTAAAAGTGTAATAATTGGACCCAATGTTCAAACAATTGACATGAATGCTTTTAGTGGATGTACATCTCTTAAAAGTATAATTATTGGAGATAATGTTGAAATAATAGATCAAAATGCTTTTGCATTTTGTGTATCACTTAAAGATGTTGTAATTGGATCCAAAGTTCGAATAATAGGTCATGGCGCTTTTAATAATTGTAAAGCCCTTTCAAGTATAACATTTGGACCCAGTGTTAAAACAATAGAACCTAATGCTTTTCAAGATTGTTTAGCTCTTTCAAGTGTAACATTTGGACCTAATGTTCAAACAATTGATTATAATGCTTTTAAAGGTTGTAAATCTCTTTCAAGTATAACATTTGGTGATAATGTCAAAACAATTGGTTGTCATGCTTTTAAAGATTGTACATCTCTTCAAACAGTAACAATTGGATCTAGTATTAAAACAATTCGTTCTCATGCTTTTTCTGGTTGTATATCTCTTGAAAGTGTAACATTTGGAGATAGTATTGAAACAATTAAAGCAAATGCTTTTAGTTGGTGTATAGCTCTTTCCAGTGTAACATTTGGACCTAATGTTAAAACAATTGGTGAATATGCTTTTAATGATTGTAAAGCTCTTTCTAGTGTGACATTTGGACCTAATGTTAAAACAATTGGACCTCATGCTTTTAGTGATTGTATAGCTCTTTCCAGTGTAACCTTTGGACCTAATATTAAAACAATTGGTGAATATGCTTTTCAAAATTGTAAATCACTTCAAAGTATAACAATTGGAAATAGTATTAAAATGATTGATGATTATGCTTTTAGTGATTGTACGTCTCTTCAAAATGTGTCAATTAATTGCGAAGATCATAAAATATCTTCAAATGCTTTTAGTGGTTGTACATCTCTTCAAAATGTGTCAATTAATTGCGAAGATCATAAAATATCTTCAAATGCTTTTAGTGGTTGTACATCTCTTCAAAATGTGTCAATTAATTGCGAAGATCATAAAATATCTTCAAATACTTTTAGTGATTGTACATCTCTTCAAAGTAATTGATGAATTTATTTTTATGACTAATATTTATTTATGCAAAAATTGAAAAAAATTATTTTTATATATAAAATAATTTATTAATGGATCAAACAAACATAAATATTAGTAATAATGATTTTATTAATTCTACATCAATTCAAGATGTAACTATTATAGACAATGTTCAGACAATTAATTTTAAGACATTTGAAAATAATAGATCTATCAAACATCTTGTAATTGGACCAAATGTTGAAACCATTCAAAAGCATACTTTTATCGCTCATACATCTCTTTTAAGTGTGACAATTGGTTCTGGTGTTAAAATAATTGAACTGGGTGCTTTTTGTGGATGTACATCTCTTCAAAGTGTAACAATAGGTTCTAATGTTGAAATAATTGGAGGATGTGCTTTTAAGAATTGTACATCTCTTTCAAATATAGTAATTGGACCAAATGTTCAAATAATAGATTTTAGTGCTTTTTGTGGTTGTACATCTCTTAAAAATGTAATATTTGGACCTAATGTTAAAACTATCAATACACGTGTTTTTAGTGGTTGTACATCTCTTCAAAATATAACAATTGGACCTAATGTTCAAATAATTAGTAATAGTGTTTTTGAAAACTGTCCCTTACTTAAAAGTGTAACAATTGGAAATAGTGTTGAAATAATCGGTTATAATGCTTTTGAAGATTGCATATCTCTTTCAAATATAACAATTGGAGATAATGTTCATACAATTAATGACTGTGCTTTTAGAAATTGTGTTTCTCTGTCAAGTATTACAATTGGTCCTAATGTTCAAACAATTGGTAAGTATGCTTTTCAAAATTGCTCTTTTCTTTCAAGTGTTACAATTGGTCCTAATGTTCAAACAATTGGTTTTGAAGCTTTTGGTAATTGTACATCTCTTCAAAGTATTAACATTGAAGATAATGTAAAAAATATTGATGCATGTGCTTTTTTAAATTGTATATCTCTTTCAAGTATAATAATTGGTCCCAATGTTAAAACAATAGGTTGGAATGCATTTAGTGGTTGTATATCTCTTTCAAGTATAACAATTGGATCAAATGTTGAAATAATTGATAGTGGTGCTTTTGATAGTTGTACATCTCTTCAAAATGTAATAATTGGAGATAATGTTAAGAAAATAGGTGATGGTGCTTTTTGTGATTGTACAAATTTGAAAAGTGTAACTATTGGACGTGGTGTTAAAACTATTGATGCTTTTACTTTTAGTGGTTGTACATCTTTACGTGATGTAATAATGAGTGATAATAATAAAATAATTGATCCTAATGCTTTTTATAATTGTAAATCTTTGCAAAATCTAATAATTCAAAAAAATTGAAAAAATTTCTTGATATACACTTTTATAAATTATTATGTCTCTTTTTCAAACAACAATTAATGATATTACTACCCTTCAAGGTGTTAATGCTATTGAAGCACATGCTTTTGAAAACAATCAATCACTCAAACATGTGATCATTGGAAATGATATTACTACAATTGGTTCAGATGCTTTTAGAAATTGTGAATTTCTTGAAAGCATAACATTTGGTATCAATGTTAAATTCATTGATGCTGAAGCTTTTGCATTCTGTACATCACTTCAAAAAATAACATTTGGACCCAATGTTCAAACAATTGGTCCCAACGCTTTTTATTGTTGCAAATCTCTTAAATTTGTAACAATTGGACCAAATGTTCAAACTATTGGTTCTTTCGCTTTTTATGATTGTACATCTCTTCAAACTGTAGAAATGGGATCAAGCGTTCATACAATTAATGCTTATGCTTTTTCTCATTGTAGAAATCTTCAATATGTAACAATTGGACCAAATGTTCAAATTATTGGTGCTAATGCTTTTGGGTATTGTACATCTCTTAAAAGTATCATTATTGGTTCTAGTGTTAAAATACTTTGTAATGGCGTTTTTCAGGCTTGTTATTCTCTTCAAAATGTAATTATTGGAGATAATGTTGAAACAATCGGTGATTATGTTTTTAGTGAGTGTAAAAATCTTGAAAATATTATTATTGGACAAAATGTTAAAACAATTGGTAAGAGTGCTTTTTCTTGCTGCGAGTATCTTAAAAATGTTATAATTGGTCCAAATGTTTGTACAATTGACGATTGGGCTTTTCATAAGTGCACAAGTCTCAAAAGTATTATCATTGGAAACAATGTTCAAAAAATTGGTATTGAAGCTTTTAGATTTTGTGAATCTCTTGAAAGTATAACTATGGGATCAAGTGTTAAAACAATTTGTTGCCGTGCTTTTCAAGGTTGTACAAGTCTTAAATATGTAGTAATTGGAAATGGTATTCTTACAATTAGTAATGACGCTTTTAGTGGTTGTACATCTATTGAAACTATAACAATTGGTATCAAGGCTTTTAGTAGTTGTACATCTCTTCCATGTGTAGATATTAAACACAGTATCTAAATTCTCGATAATTTAGTTATGTTATTAATTTATTTGTTTAACCATTTAATTTAAAAATTGAAATAAAAATATAATGATTTTATATTTAATTAAATAATGACTGATATGCAAACATCTGATAATTTATCGTCTCTTCAAAATATAACAATTGATAATGTTAAAATAATTGAATCACGTGCTTTTGAAAATAACACAGTTCTTGAAAGTGTAAAAATAGGACCAAGTGTTGAAACAATTGGTTCTTTTGCTTTTAGTGGTTGTAAATCTCTGCGAACTATTATATTTGGTCCCAATGTGAAAAAAATCGATAATTGTGCTTTTTGTGATTGTACATCTCTTTCATATGTAGTCATCGGACCAAGTGTTGAAATAATTGGTCCATCTGCTTTTGAAAATTGTACCTTTCTTAAAAGTGTACTAATTGAAGATAGTGTTCAAATAATTAGTTCTAATGCTTTTTATAATTGTACATCTTTACTATGTATAATATTAGGAGATAATGTTAAAATAATTGGTCCCAATGTTTTTAGTTATTGTCAAGCTCTTTCAAATGTAAAGATAGGAAATAATGTTCAAACAATTCCTGATAATGCTTTTAGTTATTGCACGTCTCTTTCAAATGTAACCATTGGATCTAATATTAAAGAAATTGGTAATAATGCTTTTGAAATGTGCACATCTCTTTCAAGTATAACTATTGGGCTTAATGTTCAAAGCATTGGTTATAGTGCTTTTTATGGATGTAAATCTCTTTCAAGTATAATTATTGGGCCTAATGTTCAGACAATTAATAACTATGCTTTTTCAGACTGTGTATCTCTTCAAAGTCTAACTATTGGACCTGGTGTTCAGATAATTGGTAGTGGTGCTTTTAGTAAATGTAAAAATCTTCAATCTGTAACTATAGGTGATGGTGTTATAACAATTGATTCAAATGCTTTTAGTGCTTGTAACTCTCTCCAAAAAATAATAATTAAAGACAATGTTGAAACAATTGGTTGTTATGCTTTTCATGGTTGTACATCACTTTCAAGTGTAATAATTGGATCTAGTATTAAAACTATTAGTTCATATGCTTTTAGTAGTTGTATATCACTTTCTAGTTTAACAATAGGACCTAATGTTTTGACAATTGATTGTCGTGCTTTTGAATTGTGTGCATCTCTTTCGAGTGTTATACTTGGTCCAAGTGTTAAAACAATTGGTCGTGAAGCTTTTACTAGTTGCACATCTCTAGAAAGTATTATAATTGGACCAAATGTTGAAATAATAGATTTTGGGGCTTTTACAAATTGTAAATCTCTTCATAGTCTAATAATTGGATCTAGTGTTAAAACAATTAATAATTATGCTTTTTTCAAGTGTATATCTCTTAAAAATTTAATTATGGGAGATAATGTTCAAAAAATTGGTTGCGATGCTTTTGCATTTTGTGAATTACTCCAAAGTATTACAATTGGTCCAAATGTTCAAATACTAGAATCTGGTGCTTTTAGACATTGTACATCTCTTAAAAGTATTACAATTGGTCCAAATGTTCAAACACTGGAATCTGGTGCTTTTATGTATTGTACATCTCTTGAAAGTGTAATAATTGGAGATGGTATACAAATAATTGATGAGAGTACTTTTGAGAATTGTACATCTTTGAAAAATATAGTATTTGGGTCTGGTGTTCGAACTATTGAATTAGCTGCCTTTAGAGCTTGTACTGCACTCCAAAATATAATATGTGGAAATAATATTGAAATAATTGACGAAGGCGCATTTGAAGGTTGCTGCTCTCTTTCAAGTGTAACATTTGGTCCTAATATTCAAATAATCGGTCATGGTGCTTTTTGGGACTGTACATCTCTGAAAAGTATAATTATTAAAAATAAACTTAAATTAATTAATAATTATGCTTTTAAAAATTGTACATCTCTGAAAAGTATAACAATTGAAGATAGTGTTCAAACAATAGAGTCTAATGCTTTTGATGGTTGTACATCTCTCAAAAATGTAACTATTAATAGTGTTGAAACAATTCATGATAATGCTTTTAATGGTTGTAAGTCATTACAAAGTATAATAATTGGAGATAGTATTCAAATATTTGAATGTAATGTTTTTAAAAATGCAACAATTCAAACTACTGTTTGAAGATTGTACAATTAATTATTTTATTTTAATGGGTAAAATTTAATTATCTAAAAAATTGAAAATAAATTATTCTTATTAACTAATTAATTAATTAATGCCTTATTTGCAAAAATCATCAAACGAACCTAATAACAATACATCTTTTACGAGTTTAACAATAGAAAATAGTGTAGATTATTCAATTAATCGCGGTGCTTTTAAAAATAATACATTTCTTCAAAGTGTAACTATTGGATCTAATATTAACTTGATTGGTTCTTACGCTTTTAGTGGATGTACCTCTCTTAAAAGTGTAGTAATAGGTCCATCAGTTCAAATAATTGGTTATCAGGCTTTTAGTAATTGTACATTACTTGAAAGTGTAGTGATTGGACCAAATGTTCGAAAAATTGAAGCTGGTGCATTTAGTAAGTGCACATCTCTTAAAAGTATTATAATAGGACCTAATGTTCAAACAATTAATTCTTATGCTTTTGAACAGTGTAGATCTCTTCAAAGTGTAACATTTGGAGATAATGTTCAAAAAATTGATCTTGGAGCTTTTTTTTGTTGCGAATCTCTATCAAGTGTGACATTTGGATACAATCTTCATACTATTAATTCTTATGCTTTTAATGGTTGTACATCTTTATCAAGTGTAACAATTGGACCTAATGTTAGAATAATTGATAATGAAGCTTTTCAAGATTGTATATCTTTGAAAAGTATAATAATTGGTCCTAATGTTCGAACAATTGGCACTAAGGCTTTTAGTGGTTGTACATCTCTTAAAAGTGTAATAATTGGACCTAATGTTAAAATAATCAATTCTTATGCTTTTAGTGGTTGTACATCTCTTAAAAGTGTAACATTTGGTGATAATGTCAATAATATTGGTTCTTTTGCTTTTAGTGGTTGTGCAAAATTATCATGTGTAACATTTGGAGATAATGTCAATAATATTGGTTCTTATGCTTTTTGTGGTTGTAAAAATCTTGTATGTGTTACATTTGGACCTAATGTTCAAACAATTGGCAAGTATGCTTTTTGGGAATGTACATCTCTTCAAAATGTAACAATTGGGCCTAATATTCAAATAATTGATATTGGTACTTTTAGTGGTTGTAAATCTCTCCAAAATGTTACTATTGGAGTTAATATTCAGACAATTAGTGAAGCTGCTTTTTATAATTGTTCATCTTTAAAAAGTATAATTATCGGTCCAAGTGTTCAAACAATTGAAAAGTATGCTTTTTGGGGATGCAAATCTCTTCAAAATGTAACTTTTGGAGAAAGTGTTAAAATAATTGGTAATGATGCATTTGTAAAATGTACTGCTCTTGAAAGTCTAATAATTGGTCCAAATGTTCAAATAATTAATTCAAATGCTTTTTGTGATTGTACATCTCTCAAAAATATAACATTTGGAGATAATGTTAAAACAATTGGTTCGAATGCTTTTGCAAGATGTAATTCACTTCAAAATTTAACATTAGGACCTTGTATTAAAATAATAGATTCAGGTGCTTTTGAATATTGTACATCTCTTGAAAGTATAATATTTGGCGATGATGTTAAAACAATTGGTGAAAAGGCTTTTAGCAATTGTGAATCTCTTTTAAATATAACATTTGGATCAAATGTTAAAACAATTAATGTTTCTGCTTTTGAATATTGTACATCTCTTAAGGATATAGTTATAGGAAACAGTATTCAAACAATTAATGTTTCTGCTTTTGAATATTGTACATCTCTTAAAAATGTATTAATTGGAGATAATGTTCAAATAATTGATGATTTTGCTTTTGCAGATTGTACATCTCTCAAAAATGTAACATTTGGAAATAATGTTAAAATAATAGGTGAATCTACATTTTATCATTGTCCATCTATTGAAAATATAATATTTAGATCTAATGTTCAAACAATTGGTAGGCGTGCATTTTATTATTGTAAATCTCTCCAAAATGTAACATTTGAATCTAATGTTGATACAATTGGTGAAGAAGCTTTTGCAGATTGTATATCTCTCCAAAGTGTAACATTTGAATCTAATGTTGATACAATTGGTGAACAAGCTTTTGCAGATTGTACATCTCTCCAAAGTGTAATATTTCAGGCTGGTGTTCAAACAATTGGTCAAGAAGCTTTTGCAGATTGTACATCTCTCCAAAGTGTAATATTTCAGACTGGTGTTCAAACAATTGATCCTAGTGCTTTTATTGGTTGTACATCTCTCCAAGCTGGTGTTGAAACGAATGATCCTAGTTCTTTTAATGGGTAATATTTTTTAATTCATCTATTATTTGCTGTATAAATATTGTATTTACTTATTTCTTTAATTAGAATGAAATTATCATTTAACTTTTATTATCTATTATTTCATAACCAAAATGGTTATAAATTGCTGAAAAATTTTAGGGTTTTTAGTGGCTTATTATTTAAAATTATTTATAAAAAATTGAAAAAAAATATTTATATGTATATTTTTATTTAAGTATGGCACTGACACAAACATCACTTGATGATTTTACTAATACGTCTTCACAAATTATAATAATTGGCGACAATGATCAAACAATTCATGAAGGTGCTTTTAGTGGCTGTAATCATCTTCAAGATATAATAATTAGTGATACTGTTCGAACAATTGATCCTGATGCTTTTACCGATTGTAAATTTCTTCAAAGTGTTAAATTTGGATACAATGTAGAAACTATTGATGAATTTGCTTTTGGAGATTGTACATCTCTACAACATGTAACATTTGGACCCAATCTTAAGGTGATTGGTAAATTAGCTTTTAGAAATTGCATATCTCTTAAAACTATAACGTTTGAAGATAGTGTTGAAATAATTGATGATAATGCTTTTGAAGATTGTATTTCTCTTCAAAACGTGATTTTTGGAAAAAATGTTCAAACAATTGGTATTAATGCTTTTAGTTGTTGTAAATCTCTTCAAAGTGTAATAATTGGACCTAATGTTGAAACAATCGGCAATGGTGCCTTTAGTTCTTGTACATCTCTTCAAACTGTAGTTATTGGACCTAAAGTTCAAACAATTAATCTTAGTACTTTTAGTGATTGTACATCTCTACAATATGTAACAATTGGACCCAATGTTCAAACAATCGATTTTGCAGCTTTTCGTGGGTGTAAATCTCTTGAAAGTGTAATAATTGGACCCAATGTTCAAACAATTGATTCAAAGGCTTTTGAAAATTGCAAATCACTTAAAAGTGTAACATTTGGTCCAAATGTTAAAATCATAAATGATCGTGCTTTTCAAAATTGTAAATCTCTTCAAAATGTAATAATTGAATCAAATATTCAAACAATTGGTGATAATGCTTTTGCATTTTGTGAATCTCTTCAAAATGTAACTATTGGAAATAATGTTCAAACGATTGGTTCACATGCTTTTCGCAATTGTATAGCTCTTTCAAATGTATCATTTGGATCAAATGTACAAACAATTGGTTATAACGCTTTTTATTATTGCATTGCTCTTAAAAGTATCAACATTGGAGATAATATTCAAAGAATTGTCAAGTGTGCTTTTTCTGATTGTAAATCGCTAACAAGTGTGACGATTGGATCTAGTGTTGAAACAATTGAGTCAGATACTTTTATTAATTGCATTGCTCTTCAAAGTGTAAAAATAGGAGAAAATGTTAAAATAATTGATAGTGGTGCTTTTTATGGTTGTACATCTCTTGAAAGTGTGACATTTGGACCTAATGTTCAGAGAATTAATGAAAGTGCATTTGAAAATTGTATATCTCTTAAAAGTGTAACAATTGGTCCAAGTGTTCAAATAATTGATATTAAAGCTTTTTGTGGTTGTACAAATCTTGTACATGTAACAATTGGTCCAAATGTTCAAACAATTAATTCTGATGCATTTAGCAATTGTACATCTCTACCTAGTATTATAATTGGTGATAGTGTTCAAAAAATTGGTTCATCTGCATTTAGAAATTGTACATCTCTCAAAAGTGTAATTTTTGGACCATGTGTTCATACAATTGATTCATATGCTTTTGTTGGTTGTACATCTCTTCAGCATCTAATATTTGGACCGTGTGTTAAAAAAATTGGTAAGAGTGCTTTTGTTTGTTGTACATCTCTTGAAAGTGTTATAATTGGTCCAAATGTTCAAATAATTGAAGAAGGAGCATTTGAAAATTGTAGATCTTTATCAAGTGTAAAATTAGGAAATAATGTTCAAACAATTGAAGATTTCGTTTTTAGTAATTGTCCAGTTCTTGAATATGTAACAATTAATGGAGAAAATCGAAAGCTAGGATCAAATCTTTTTGGTGATAGTACAGTTCCTGAATATTAACTCAATTAAGGTAACTTTTGAAAAATTTATCCAAAAATGATTGTACAAAGATTTAATTTTGATTTATCAATAAATGAACAGATATTTTAATAATTATAGGAATATGTAAAATATGGTTATATTATAACAATAACTATAACTGAATAGTTTTTAATTCTTATAATATAAGTAAAAATATTTATAGCATAATATTTATGTAATAGAATAAATTATAAATAGCTTTGAGTATAATTTAAAATGTTTCTAACCAATAATTAGCAACATTTGACCAATCAACTATAGTATTTGAACACATTAATTGTTGTCTAGCATTATTAATAAATTGCGTATCATGCATTTTATTTACTATTTCTATAGCGACTCTTTTACCATCATCTATATTAATAGGATCCCAATTAAATTGTAATCCATGTCTATCTGCAAAAACACCAAATTTAGAAATTATTGGAATACATCCAGTTATTAAACTTTCTTTGATACTAATACAATCAATTTCAGCATTACTAGTACTTAAATATAAATGGAAAGTTGATAAATATTTTTCTCTAATTATCATATCCATTGGCTGTCTTCCATGATCCATAACTCCTGGTTGAGCTAATAATAGTTTTATATAATTTTTGTAATCTTTATCATAAATATAGTCCATGCCATAATAAACATGTAGTTCAGCTCTAGGTTCTTGTTGATATATATGTGGCCATACATTAGTTAATATATGTTCTAAACCCCGGTCATAACTTGAACAATAACAAAATCTATATGGATTACGAATGATATCATTATCATTATTTAAACATTTAATATTTTTAAATTCTTCAACTCTTATACCATTAGGAATAATATTATAATCAGATGCTTCTAGTTTACCTTGAATGAATTCTTCAAAACAATTTTTATGATAGTCACTTTTAAAATTAGCTTTTGTTACTTTTTCAAGTAGTTTTAATAATTTAGTTCTATCAAAATGAGCAAGTGTATATGAAAAATTATCATGTAAATCTAAAATTATTTTATCAGCTAAAGGTTCTAAATCTAAAAACACAGCAATAGCTAAAGCTCTCCATAAGATTAACACTTTACATTTTTTATTTATTGGAAAACTTTTAGACTGTTTATATTCAACACCATTAACAATTTTATCTTCCTTAAATAACCCATATACAACAACACTTTTACCTAACTTAACCCAATTTTCTGATAAATGAACAACAGCTTGTTCTGATCCTCCTAATGTTTTATCTTCAGGATCCCATGTTATTCCATTAATTCCAGTAAAATAAACTATATCATAATTTTGATAATTATCATTAGATTCTGATAGATTAATATCTGATTTACTATTTGATTTTAAGATATCTAAGTATCTAGAATAAAAGTTATCTGGAATTAAAAATTGTCGAACACCATTCTCTAATTTGATAATACCTTCTTGATTATTTGTTGATACATTTGAAATTAATTTATATTTATTTTCTGTATTTTGTGCATGAATTATTTTTACTAGTGTAGTTTCTGGAATTAATACTTCAAATTCTGTAATTGAATTTTGAACAAAATGCGTTTCATCAAAATAATTATTAATATTATCTGGATATCTATTATTTTTTAGATAATCTCTATGATAAATTAAAGTATTGGGTATAACTATTAATGGATACGAATTTGTTTTAAAAGTTTCACCTGAATCAATGTTATGCATATAAATATTTAAACTTCCACCTATTTGTTTTTTATTAAAATAAAGTTTATTTACTGAGTATTCAATTCGTCCAGTCATATGATAATCATCATCATCCATCCAAATAATATATTCACCAGTTGCGTGAGAATTTGCAATGTTTTTTAATTGAGATAAGTTTGTATATGGTTGATAAGGAATATACTTTATTTCAAAACGAACAGCTTTATCTGATGCTATTAATTCATTAACTAAAATCTTATTACACATACCTTCATCTATAGTTTTGGATCCATCAATTATAATCCATTCTTTAATATTTTTATAACTTTGTTGTTTAATATTATTAAATAAAATTTTTAGACATTCAGATCTAGATAATTGAGTTATTGTTAAAATAGATACAGTTGGTTTATTCATTAAATAATTATAATAATATATTTTTAAATTATTATAGTTATTTAGTTGCGTTTAAAAAATTATTTTTGTGAGATAATTATAATTGAATCATTATTAACTGAATACAAACAATGCATTTTGTTAAAGTTATTTTTAATAATTTGTATGGTATTGTTGTTAATATTAGTTATGAGTATTAGATCATTATAGCTTCTTTTAGATAGATGTAATAAATATATTTGAGTAAGATCATTATATTCTATATTTATAAAACATGGTTCATTTATTTTATTAATAGTATTAGTTAAAAAGAATTGTTTATCAGAATGATAAAATATTTTATTATTATTTAAGTTTTCATTAATAAAACAATTCATTTCTCTAAAATCATTAACAAAGTTTTTAATTTTAATTTTATTATCGCTAAGATCAATTGCTATTATAGGTTTATCATTAATTATCATATCATAAATATATGTTAATAAATTATTAGATATATTAGAATAAGTACAACCAAATTTATTTTTTAAGATAGAATCAAATACATAATTTTTATGATGAATTAAATCATAAGCTTCATTATAAATTTTATCTAAATCTGTTTGAGCTGTTAAAAACATTTTAGATGTTGAATTATTTTTTTGAAGTAGTGAATCTTCATATGAAATAATTGAATTTAAATTATAATAATTTTGCCATGATTTTGGTATAATTAATTGACATCCAGAATTAAAGGCCAATGGAATTGATGCACTAAGACTACCAGATATAGGTCCTAAATTTTTAGGATCTTCAAAACATAACATATAATGGGCATTTTTAATTATTTCCATCATAATTTTTGTAGAACAATTTTCATATGTTTTAATATTAGAATAATTAAATTTTGGTTCTATTTTTCTTGATATTATATGAAATTCCAAAGAATCAAAATTGTAAAAAAGTTCTTTTAAAAATTCTCCAGAAATAGGAACTCCCTGTTTTCCAACACATACAATATTTATTTTATTTGTTTGAGATAAATATTTTATTTTATCTATTTTATTAATATATTGGTAAACAGGCATAGCCCATAAACACTTTGGACGATGATAAAAAAATCGAACACCTACTCTAGTCATATTTGTAGGTGGTCTTATTCGCTCTGCAAAATGATCTATACATATTATTTTACTTTCTCCTATTTTGTCTAACCATTCTTGTTTAAATGATAAATCATCATCTGTAATTAGAAAAATTATATTGTAATTATCAGGATTAATTTTACATGGTTCTATAAAATTTATCTTTATTTTAAATATATCTTGATAAAAATCTTCCCATGCTTTTCCATTATTAGAATTATTATTTTCATTATTTAAATTCCAACAATAAATATCTATTTGATCAAATTGAACAAGTTTTGAATTTAATAAATAATCGATTATATAACCTAACATTTCGTAATGAAATAAAAAACCTTGATAAATTGCTATTTTCATTAATAATTATATAAAGCTTATTTTTAAATTAAAAAAGAAAAGGTTTAAACATATATTTTAATTTTAAAATTTAATATTATTTATTTAAAAAAATATATTCATACTTAATATAATAGATAAAATAAATGGAATTTTTACCATTATTTTGTGCCCGATTGTCTAATGAAGGAATTCATGGATTACAGGCTATTCAGTATATTTTTTTTATAATTAGAATATTAAGTGAATTTAAATTACATAAAAAAGATAGTACTAAAAATATCAATCAAATAATTGATACTTTTATTGAAAATATTAAACATTTATATACTAAATTTAGTATTCAACTTGATTTTAATTTAGCTGATATTACAACTAAACTATATGATTTAATAATATCAATAGATATTCAAAAAATTAGTAGATTATCAGTACTTGATGAAATATTTGAGTATTATTTGAATACAGAAAATTTAGCTATTATTAAAGATTATGTTAAATATTACAATAAAAAAATTTTAAGTGAATGGATATTAAATCTTGGAAATCCTAAAATATCAGAATATATGGAGAATATATTTGTAGGTAATACAAAAATTAATTCATATTTTGATCTTATTATAGAAAAATGTTTAGATAAAAAAGTAAATTTCAATAAAATTTCTGATAAGTTATACGGACATCAAAATAATTTAGTAATTAAAAGTTTAGAATTATTAAACATTTTATTAAATTCTAATAAAAATTTCAATCAAAACTTTAGTAGTAGTGATATATTAATTCATGATATCGATTTAGCTATTAAATCATTTGATTTAATATATTTTGATTTTCCTATTGGAATTCATAATATTATTCATGCAAACTGTTGTAACAAAATTAAAAAATTAAAATTAAGAGGTACTAAATCAGAACCTTTATTACTTCAATTGATTATGGGCTCTCTTAATAAAAATGGTCGGGCTGTATTAGTAGTCCCTGATGCTATGTTATTTAGTGATTCTAATCAACCAATTGAAACAAGAAAATATCTTATAGAAAATTTTAATGTTAAAAAAATCATACAAATAGATGAAACATTATATATTGGTAAAGGTAATAAAAATTCTATATTATATTTTGAAAATAATGGTCCTACTAAAATTGTAGAATTCTCAAAAATTATTTTAAGTGAAGATAAAAAATCAATAAATGAAATTAAACAAATAGATTTATCTGTAGATAAAATTAAATTAAATATTTATTCATTATATTATAAACACTATGAACTGAATAAAAATACAAAATATGATATTAAATATATGAAATTTGAAGAAATTTTTCAAATTAATAATACTGATAAATTACCAGATAAACATTTTATTTGTTTAGAAAAATATTATAAAAACGAAAAATCAATTAGTATTGGAACTCAAAATCAAAATAGTTGGGAACATTATATTGTAGAAAAAACTAGTAGTGAAAATAATTTTAATATAGTATTACTTGAAAATATATTAAGAACCAAATATCAAAGTTTAGTAAAAGGTAAAATGAATCAATTTGATTTAAATAAAATAAGTAAACTTGAAATTCCAATTGTTTCTGAACAAATAAGAAAATCAGTATGTGAATATATTGATATTACTAAAAAAGTTATATTAGATAATAATGATAAAATTAATAGTACACAAAAATTAAAATCCTGTTTAATGAATTCTATTAGTTTAAATAAAATGACATCTATAGATAAAATAGCCTATTTATATGATAAAAATTCTTCATTTGATAAAAATTCTTCATTTGATAAGAAATCAATTAGTAAAATGATTGGAGTAATTAGAAATGGTTTATCTGCAGGTCAGGTTAATTTAGTTAACTCAAATGAAACTATATCAACTAATTCTCATTATATTATTATAACTGATATAAATTATCTATTGGAATTTATTTATCATTGGCTTAAACATAATGAATATAAATTAAAAGAACTAGCTAATTTAAATCCTCAACCAAATTTATCTCAAACAAATTTATTAAATTTCGAAATTCCGGATCTTTCTATAGAAAATCAAATTGAAATAACATCTCATTGTAATGATTTTGATTCAGTTATATCTAAATATGAATCAAGTAACAAGTCGCTAATTGATAAGGATATTATTGGAACAATTTTGAAAATTAATGTATTTTTATAAAATTTAGATTAAATTAATCATATTCATAATTAATTTAATAAATATTTATTATGCTATTCTTTCAATTAATAATGATGCATTTA